>OCTX012271133.1_pt1 | contig 32977 bp, 29 predicted proteins | sample 1539691 | NCBI WGS metagenome assembly OCTX01 (sample SAMN02144231, study PRJEB22623) | gut metagenome | biome: sheep rumen | host: Ovis aries | place: New Zealand
ACACAATAATGCCCCTGAAACCTCCGCCTCTGTTAGTCCTACTTGCAGGCCAGCATTGTCCCAGCTTTCCTGCAAGGGCAGGGGCGCGAATTGTTCAAGGGCGCTCAGCACTTGCTTTATTTTCACGCTTCCAAAAATTTTCTGCAAAGATACGAAGAAAAAATGAAGAAAACTATTATTTTCTTATCTTTTAACTATTCGTTATCTTTTTCATGACAGTATGAGGTCCCGTCAAAGCAATGGGTACACAGTCTGTCCTTGGGCAATCCTATCGACTCAATCAGGTCTTCCAGGCTGGCAAATTTCACGCTCGTAAGACCAAGTCTGCGACCTATTTCATATACCATTTTCTGATATTCGGGCGACCCTGTGGTAGCATATTTCTCCAGATTCTTCGATTCGTCACCCTCCAAATCCTTGATGATTCGGCGTGTAATCAGTTCCAAATCACTTTTCGACGATGTAAAACCGATAAACGGACAGCCATATACCAACGGAGGACAAGATATGCGCACGTGTACCTCCTTTGCACCATTCTCAAAGAACGTACGAACATTGTCGCGCAACTGGGTACCACGAACGATAGAGTCATCGCAGAACACGATACGCTGGTCTTTCAGAATGGCTGCATTAGGAATCAGTTTCATACGAGCCACCAAATCGCGACGCATCTGATTGCCAGGAGTGAACGAACGGGGCCACGTAGGCGTGTATTTCAAGACAGCACGCTTATAGGGTATTTTCTTACCATGTGAATAACCTATTGCCATTCCGACACCAGAATCAGGGATGCCACATACGAGGTCTGCCTCCAGTTCTGTATCTTTCTCACCCATCAGGCGGCCGTTCTTCTCGCGCACAAATTCGGTATTAATTCCTTCGTAGTCGCTGGCAGGGAATCCATAGTACACCCAGAGGAACGAGCATATCTGACAACGGCTCAAGGGCTTCTGCAGGACTTCGATACCATTGGAGCGCAGACGCACAATCTCGCCTGGACCTACATCACGCAACACTTGATAGTCGAGGTTCGGAAAACTGGTAGTTTCGCTCGAAACAGCGTATGCACCCTCCTTCTGTCCTATCACGATAGGGGTACGTCCCAGGAAGTCGCGGGCGGCAATGATGCCGTCTTCGGTCAGAATCAGCATCGAGCACGAACCTTCTATCTTCTGATACACCTTATTAATACCTTCTACGAAAGTATTCCCCATGTTAATCAGCAGAGCCACCAGCTCCGTCTGGTTGATATTATTGGCAGACAACTCGCTGAAGTGCATCCTTTCAGCCAACAGCTCATCGGCTATCTCACGCAGGTTATTGATTTTGGCTACAGTCACCACCGCATAACGGCCCAAGTGCGAGTTGACGATGATGGGCTGTGGATCCGTATCACTGATAACGCCAAGTCCCTGTTTCCCCTTAAACGAATCCAGTTCGTCCTCAAAGCGTGAACGGAAATAATGGCGTTCCAACGAGTGAATAGAGCGACTGAAGCCCCTTTCCTCATCGTATGTTACCAGACCAGCGCGTTTAGTTCCTAAGTGCGAATTGTAGTCAGTCCCGTAAAACAAATCGTTTACGCAATCTTTTGTCGAGATAGTGCCGAAAAAGCCTCCCATTTTCTTACCTTTATAATGTTAATACCTTTTAGGCCTGCAAAATTACAAAAAAATCGCAGATTTTCCACCATCTCTTTAGTTTTTTTTGTATTTTTGTAGCGCATTATTGATATAACGGCTATGTCAGCACGACAGAAAATAGTACTCGGACTCATCCTCATCACCTTTGGCGGCATGATTTACTTGTCGTACCGTCCTACTTCTATCCTACTCTTTCGTGTGCTGGATGTTGTTGGTCTGATGCCTTTCATTGAAGATTGGCGCACGATGGCGTTTCATTGGCAACCGTCTGAGTTTGTGGTATATTCGTTGCCTGGCGGATTATGGTCAGCGGCATATATCCTGTTGGTACATGCGCTTCTTGAGCACCATACCGCTGTACTCCGCATCACCGTTGCCAGCATCATTCCTATGGTGGGCATCGTCTCCGAACTCATGCAGTCGGCAGGACTGTTGCCTGGTACCTACCAGTTGACCGACCTATGGTGCTATGCCTTACCTTTATTTATTCTTTTGATATCCGAAACTTTAAAAAATACAACATTATGGCAAGTTTTTTCGACCGCTTCAGTAGTAAGCAACTGACAATCATTATTATCTGTATCACCGCCTGTTTCCTGATGATGGGCGGATGTACCATGGTTCTTGGCAATGAAGACTCTGGATCTGAAAACAAGGAAAAGAAGCTCGTCTTCGATGATGACGATGACGGCTCTGACGAGAGTGGACATAAATACAAATTCGTGGATAAGGATGACCGCGAAGAAGGGGATAAAGCCGACGACAAATCTGACAAGAAGAAGGAAGAGGGCGACCCCTATCAAGAACTTGACGAACTGATAGGTCTGGAAGCCGTGAAGGCGGAAGTACACTCGCTTGCCAACTATGTGAAGGTGCAGAAAGCCCGTAAGGACAAGGGACTGAAGACACCCAACCTGAACTATCACCTTGTCTTCACGGGCAGTCCCGGTACAGGTAAGACTACCGTGGCGCGTATCGTAGCACGCATCTATAAGGATTTGGGGATTCTGAAAAAAGGCCATCTTGTAGAGACTGACCGTTCCGGACTCATCGGACAGTATGTAGGTCAGACGGCTCCCCGAGTGAATCACATGTGCGACTCTGCCCTCGGAGGCGTACTCTTCATCGACGAGGCCTATGCGCTCACCCAGAGTCAGTCGAGCCAAGACTATGGTTCTGAAGCCGTAGCCACGCTGCTGAAACGCATGGAGGACGATCGCGACCGTTTGGTAGTGATTGTGGCTGGTTATACCAACGAGATGAAACAGTTCATCAATACCAACCCAGGCTTAGAGTCACGTTTCAATCGCTACATCAACTTCCCCGACTATTCCGCCGAAGACCTTTATAAAATCTTCCGTCAGTATCTGAAGAAAAACCAATATACCATCACCAAGGAAGCTGCCAGTGCGGTTTTTGAGCATCTCCAGAATAAGGTTGCCACGAAAGACCGCAACTTCGGTAATGCCCGATATGTGCGCAACCTGTTTGAGAAGACCATCCAAGCGCAGGCCAACCGTCTTGCCAAAGCTGGCAAGGTGAGTGACGAACAACTCGTGGAAATTACGCTTGCAGACTTCAGACAGGCTATCTGACCAAAAGATATTACCAATCCTTCAGACTGGCTTTGGCTTCTATCCGGTTCTCAATATGATCCTCGAGGGCTGAGAAGAAATCAAAGCCAGTCAGTTTTTCTATCTCATCAACCGTACGAACGGCCTGACGCATAGGCTGACTGCTACCGTTGTTCTCATAGATAAAACCGATAGCAGCAGGATTCTTGCCCGTACGCATCACAACTTTATAGAAAGCCTCAGGCACCGTGATACGGCGATTGCGCTGACGACCTATCGTCTTGTGATTAGTACCGCGCAGAATAGGACCGCAAACGATGTAAACCCTATCGTAACGCTTTGCCCACGTACGGCACAGCATCTCCAAATCATTCCAGTCGCCTCCGTTCAGTTTACCGTTCTGCGGACAGATATTCGTCATCAGGAACGACTCTTCCTGAGCACGTTGATTCCATTTGTTATCACCCGACGGACACATGTGACCGCGCGAATAGCCCGACTGCATATAGTCAAAGGTGGTCACTGGGTCACCCTTCACTTCCTCGTCCGGTTGGAAAGCCACGCCCCCTCGCTTGTATTTACCTGATACGTGATTACCGGTGAGATACCACGCTACAGCCAACGGAATACGCATCGACTCCGAATACCACGCTTTATAGGCATAACGCTGCAAAGGCGTTGTTTCCTGTGGAATACGCACGTCGGTCAGGGTGTTATGCTGATCCGCCGATTCATTCTTCTCAACTTTCTGTCCGCACGATTGCAGACTGAGCAGCATCATAGCTGCTATGATGATGGTTATTCTTTTCATCTTGAAGTCTTAACTGATTTTGGTATAAATAAAGATACAGAGCACGAGCACCAGCATCGTACTGCTCAGGGCGGCAACCGTCATCAAAGCAACAAAGCCAATGGCTTGAAGGGTTGAAAAGCCACCCATCAGCAGTCCGCATAACAGGGAGGGCACAAATACCAGTCCTGCCAGCAGTAACTGTTGCAGGATGGGGGTGAATGCACGCGTGATAGCTTTGGTGACAAAAGGACGCAGGGCTTCCATCTCTGTGGCGCCGTTGGCTTTCAGATACTCAAACAAATCCTTGTGCGAACGCCGTTCCAGCACGTAGGTAGTGATTCCCCGGCGACAGACAAAGAGGACTTCTGCCTGTAGCATAGTCATCACGGGGATATACACCGAGGCGCTGAACAAATGGGGCACATCTACCAATAACAATACGATGAGACCCATCACGAAGGTAACGACCGTCATACTGATATAGATGGGTATTGACTGCCAACGCTTCTTGCAGTACACCGCCGTAGCCACTCCACTGCTCAGGAGCACCCACACGATATTCACCCATGCTTTGTTCCACTCGAAGATGAAGTACAGACAGCCTGCCAACACCGACATCGTGATGATAAACCGTAATATTACCTTGGCAGACTGGCGCAGGAAGCGACGGTCTGAACGAAATAGTATCAAGGCTGGAACAACCAGCAAGAACATACCTAAAAGCAATCGTACAATCGTGATATTCATAGTTGTATCTGATTTTGAAGGATTCGTGAATTAACTGCCAGCACCGTTGCGCCCTTTTCGGCAGCACGCTGCAACAGGCTGTCAACTTGTGTCATCGTCTCGGCACTGATGGGTGCTGCCGGCTCATCGACTATCAACAGGTGTTTGTCCAACTGCATCGCATTCTGCAGCAACAGCAGGTAACGCTCATCGGCAGTCAGTTCTGCCCATCGGCGTCCGTCGGTAGGCACTTTATACGATGTTCCACCCTTGTTCACATGCAGTCCGAATAGCAGTTCTGAAATGTCAGCCATACTGTCGTAATCCTCAATGGCAGAAAACTGCTGTGGCACGTAGGCTATATCCCTGCGGAAATAAGGTGCAGAAAGGGGTGTCAGCAATTCACCGTCAATACTGATATGACCAGCCGTAATAGGTATCATACCCAAAATGGCACGCAACAAAGTGGTTTTGCCCGACCCGTTTTTACCTGTCAGGCAAACCAACTGTCCGTCGCCCACCGTCAGCGAGAACGAGTGAATCTGTGGTTCTATCGTTACGTTATGCAGTTCTAACATCGTCTTATTTTGGTGCAAAGATAATAAATTCTTTAAACTTTAAACTCTAAACTCTAAACTTTTTACTACCTTTGCACCATGAAATTGACAAAGAGGCGGATGCCTGCCGAATGGGAGAAGCAAAGTGCCGTGCAGCTTACTTGGCCGCACGAGGCTACTGACTGGGCTCCTATCTTGCCTGAAATCACTGCTGTTTACGAAGAAATGGCACGTGAAATCCGTAAACGCGAGAAGCTGATTATAGTCGATGATATCCCGCATAACGACACGTGGGCGCGCGATCACGGCTTCATCACGGTAGAGCAACTCTCAACTCCCAACTCTCAAAGGCTACGGGTAGGCGAGCAAAGCTCGGGAATACTCTCAACTCTCCTCCTCGATTTCCGATTCAACGGCTGGGGCGAGAAATTTCCTGCCGAACTGGATAACCAGATTAACCGACAATTGTATGACAGAGGATTGGTAAAGGGCATCTACGAACCCCATTTGGACTTCGTTTTGGAAGGTGGCTCGATTGAGAGCGACGGCAAGGGGACCGTATTCACGACCGAATGCTGTCTGATGGCGCCACACCGCAACCAGCCCTTGACCAAAGCCGACATCGAAGACCGACTGAAGACATATCTGGGTGCTGAGCGCATCGTGTGGCTGCAACATGGCAGTCTGCTGGGCGACGACACTGACGGACATATTGATACACTGGTGCGCATCTGTCCTGACGATACCTTATTATATATAGGGGCTGACGAGGCGCATCCCGACCTTGTGGAGATGGAACGCGAATTGCAACAGCTCAAGACGCTGGAGGGCCATCCCTACCGGCTCTTGAAATTGCCACTCCCCCGTCCTATCTATGATGAGGGCTATCGGCTTCCAGCCACCTATGCCAACTATCTGGTCATTAATGGTGCCGTACTGGTGCCTACTTACGGGCAGCCCGACCTCGACCAAGAGGCTTTGGACATCATCCGGCAGGCTTTTCCTGACCGCGAAATGGTGGGCATCGATTGTCAGGCTGTCATTAAGCAACACGGCAGTCTTCATTGTTGTACCATGCAATACTATTAAAGGTAAAAAAGTAAAAAGGTAAAAAATGAAAATAGGTATTATTCAACAACACAATACTGCTGATGCCGAGCAGAACATCAAACGCTTGGCCACCAAGATACGCAGTCTGGCTCAGCAGGGCGCCCAGCTCATCGTCCTGCAGGAGCTTCACAACGGGTTGTATTTCTGTCAGACCGAGGATGTCAACGTATTCAGTCAGGCAGAGCCAATCCCTGGTCCCTCTACCGAGTTCTTCGGCGACTTGGCTCGAGAGTTGGGGGTTGTCATCGTCACGTCGCTCTTCGAGAAGCGTGCCGCCGGCCTTTATCATAACACGGCTGTCGTGCTGGAACGCGACGGCTCTATCGCCGGCATCTATCGCAAGATGCACATACCCGATGACCCAGGCTACTACGAGAAGTTCTACTTCACGCCTGGCGATTTGGGATTCCACCCCATCAAGACCTCCGTGGGTTGCCTGGGCGTACTCGTCTGTTGGGACCAGTGGTACCCTGAGGCTGCCCGCCTGATGGCGATGCAGGGAGCCCAGTTGCTCATTTACCCCACCGCTATCGGTTACGACCCCAACGACACGCCCGAGGAACAGCAGCGCCAGCGTATGGCATGGCAGACGGTTCAGCGTGGCCATGCTGTAGCCAACGGCCTGCCCGTCATTACGGTGAATCGTGTAGGCGAAGAGAAAAGCCTCAACTCTCAACTCTCAACTTTCAACTCTCAACTCTTCTGGGGAACCAGTTTCGTAGCCGGTCCACAGGGCGAACTGCTCTACGAGGCCCCTACCGACCAAGAGGCAGAGACCATTGTCGAGGTGGACATGGAGCGAACCGAACAGGTGCGTCGCTGGTGGCCTTTCCTGCGCGACAGACGCATCGATGCATATCAAGACATAACAAAACGATACATAGACTAATATGGCAAACAATTTAAGATTTCAGGTAGTAGAGGAAGCGTTCAAGAAACGTGCCGTCGAGGTAAAAGTACCTCAGGAACGGCCTTCGGAATATTTCGGAAAATACGTCTTCAACAAGCAGAAGATGTTCCGTTACCTGCCTTCCGATGTGTACAATACGATGATTGACGTGATGGACAACGGTGCCCGTCTCGACCGTTCGATAGCCGATGCCGTGGCAGACGGCATGAAGAAATGGGCCATGGAGATGGGGGTAACCCACTATACCCACTGGTTCCAGCCGCTTACCGAGGGCACAGCCGAAAAGCACGATGCCTTTGTGGAGCACGACGGCAAAGGAGGTATGATAGAGAAGTTCAGCGGCAAGCTGCTCGTACAGCAGGAGCCCGATGCTTCATCGTTCCCCAACGGCGGTATCCGCAATACGTTCGAAGCACGCGGCTACAGCGCGTGGGACCCAACCAGTCCTGTGTTCATCATTGACGACACGCTCTGTATTCCTACTATCTTCATCGCCTATACGGGCGAAGCCCTCGACTATAAGGCTCCGCTGCTGCGCTCGCTCCATGCGGTAGGCAAGGCGGCTAAAGATGTTTGTCAGCTGTTCTACGACGACGTCACCAAAGTTCAGGTGAACCTGGGTTGGGAACAGGAGTATTTCCTCGTTGACGAGGGGCTCTACTCTGCCCGCCCCGACCTGCTGATGACGGGACGCACCCTGATGGGTCACGAGAGTGCCAAGAACCAACAGATGGACGACCACTACTTCGGCACCATCCCCGACCGCGTGCAGGCCTTTATGAAGGATTTGGAGATTCAGGCGCTCGAACTGGCTATTCCTGTCAAGACGCGCCATAACGAGGTAGCCCCCAATCAGTTTGAGTTGGCTCCTATCTTTGAGGAGTGTAATCTGGCTGTTGACCATAACATGCTGCTCATGTCGCTCATGAAGAAAGTGGCTCGCAATCACGGATTCCGCGTACTGCTCCACGAAAAGCCCTTCGACGGTATCAACGGTTCGGGTAAGCACAACAACTGGAGTCTCTCTGCCGACAATGGCGTACTGCTGCATGCTCCTGGCAAGACGCCTGAGGAGAATCTGCGCTTCGTCACCTTCATTGTCGAGACACTGATGGCTGTTCATAAGCACAACGGACTGCTCAAGGCGTCCATCATGTCGGCTACCAACGAGCACCGTCTGGGTGGCAACGAGGCACCTCCTGCCATCATCTCGTCGTTCCTGGGCACTCAGCTCACCGAATTGCTCGACCATATCGAGCAGTCGGACACCAACGAGCTCTTCAACCTCAAGGGCAAACAGGGTATGGCTATCGACATTCCCCAGATTCCCGATCTGATTATTGACAATACCGACCGTAACCGCACCTCGCCCTTTGCCTTCACCGGTAATCGTTTCGAGTTCCGTGCACCAGGTTCCAGCGTCAACTGTGCATCGGCCATGATAGCCCTCAACGCAGCGATGGCTGAAGCCCTCGCCTCGTTCAAGCAGCGTGTCGATAAAAAGATTCAAGCATACAGCCAACAGCCAACATCCAATACGCAACACTTAAAAACCGCTGCCATTCTGGAAGTCCTCAAGGAAGATATCAAGACTTGCAAGCCCATCCGTTTCGACGGCAACGGCTATTCAGACGAATGGGTCAAGGAGGCAGCCCGCCGCGGATTGGACGTTGAAAAATCGTGTCCTGTCATCTTCGAACACTATCTCGACGAGAGCAGTGTGAAGATGTTCGAGAGCACCAAGGTCATGAACCGCAAGGAGCTCGAGGCTCGCAACGAAGTAAAATGGGAAACCTACGTGAAGACGGTTCAGATAGAGGGCCGTGTGTTAGGCGACCTTGCCATGAACCACATCATCCCCGTGGCTACCCACTATCAGAGTCAGCTCATCAAGAACGTGCAGGGCATGAAGGACGTTTTCTCTGCCGACAAGGCTGAGCGCCTATCATCGCGCAACATGAAACTCATTGAGGAGATTGCCGAGCGCACCGAGCGCATAGAGCAGCAGGTAGAGGAACTCACCGAGGCTCGCAAAGTGGCTAATCGCATTGAGAACATCCACGAGCGTGCTATCGTCTATCACGACACCGTCTGTCCTAAGATGGAGTCCATCCGTTATGAGATAGACAAGTTGGAGCTCATCGTGGAAGACGGTCTCTGGACACTCCCCAAATACCGCGAACTGTTGTTTATCCGATAACAATAAAAAAAGGCAGTACCTCCAGCGTGGTACTGCCTTTTCTCTTATTACGAATACCGGTTCTCAAACTGCCAATAACCGGTCTTTCATTCCTGCGGTTTTCCGCAGTTCTTCCCGCAGGGCTATCACCACCCCTTTCATCTGCTGGAATATCAGTTCGTCGTTCTTGCTATAGCGCACCGTGTCCAGATGCCGTGCGTCTTCGTCCATAAACGACAAGGTACCGATGGCCCTTATATTATTGTAATCACATTTGTACTCCAAATCCTCAGGCAAGGGCAATGTGGCTATCTTCTCGCAAAAATCCATCGTCCTCGACGGATAGTTGCATTCCCAACGTAACAGCCACATAGCGCCAGCCCATTTCTGTTTCGAGTCTATTGCCTTGTTCTTCCCTACGATATTAGCCAGTGCATGGGCTATCTGCTCGTCCGTATAATGCGGAGGGGCTTTCTGGGCATGACTACCGCTATAATACTCCGCCCCGTTTTTGGTGATGCTACCCCCAATCACACTGCCTTGAATGGTAGCACCCGACAGGTTATACACTACTTTGGGCTCTTGTACAGCTTTTTGCAGGCTCTGCTGCATCATTTCAATGGATTCCTGGAGACGCTGTACACAACTCTGGAATCCTGCCAGTTGTCCTGGCTCTTCGTTTTCAATGTCCATAATAATGTTAGTAAAAAAATTATAATCTCGGTTTTGTATTAAGTTAATCATGCTTTTCAAAAAAAGCCGCCTAACTTCACAGTCAGGCGGAGTCCCAAATTGAAATATACATTATAATCGCCCAGTGGGACATATGGCGATGGGGAATGTACATACACAAAGCACCCCGAACTCGTTTCCAAGTCGGGGTGCCGTAGGGGAGGAATTACAAAATTTTACCGAAACCTACGATTACTGGTTTTCGCCAGAAACCTGCTTTTCTTTCTTGTCTTCAATCAAAAAATACGATACTCCAATGACTGCCATTAACAGTACCGCTATTAACATAACATTTGCTGGCATAATTATCTTTTTTTATTAACTTTTTTTCCTTCATCTTGATAGAGCATCAGACCACCAATCGTAATGGTCACAACAACTACTATTGGTATAAGATAGGAATACCATTCCCATTTTTGCACATCACTGAACCATGTTGCAAGTAATACTGCCGTAACAATATATTTAGCAATGTCAAGCAGCAAATCTGCAAATTTCTCTTTTCTCTTTTTGTTCATATTGCAAAAGTACAAAGAATAATTAGATTCACCAAATTTTTCGCAGAATTTCTTTCCTACGGCGTAATGTGTACCAATAAGTCAGAGATCGCTTTATATTTTTCAGCCATCAGACCTCAGCCATCAGACTTCTTTTTATCATCGCACAGAGGGACTGTCCAGCCGTGTCCGAAAGGGTGTGGGATTGTGGGGACTCGACTTCCGGGGGGAAGAGGATGCACACCCACACCTGAGAGTTGGCTATTCCGCGCAAACTGCGCGAACCGTGAAGCCGTTGTAGCGGTAGTCGCCGTCCATGTACGCGCCGTCTGAGCGGAAGTTCAAGGACCACGCGCCGTCCGGGTTGCCTGAGATGAGCGACGACGACCAGTAGCCGCCGAACTCGCCCTGGTAGCTCACGACCGTACCGTCGCGGTACCCGGCAGCGGGCAGGAAAATGGATTTGCCATTCGACTTGTAAGTAATCAGATAACCAGCGTGGCCGCTTCCCTTGTAATCACTTTGCCATTCCCACAGATGCGTCTTTCCAACTGCATTTGCATCTGTGTTATACGTATTAGCAAGCTCCTGCATTTCTGCCTGGGTCGGCATGCGCCAAGGACTGCCGAAGTGTACCGTTGCGGCATCGTCCATAGACTCGAGTTTGGTCTTGCTGTCGCTACTGGTGTACTTGGTGCCGGCAAAATCACTGTTGCCGCCGTTGTAAGGTGTGTTTTCCCAGCTGAAGCTGAATTCGTCCGTTGCAGTGCCGTAGCCTGCCACACCTGCCCAGAAGAAATAAGATCCATAGTCGGTCTCGCTGCTGGCACCGACATTCATATTCGCCCACTTCAGCACAGTACTTGAACTGCCGCCAACGTGCATGCCGATATCAACTGCCGCAAGCTTCGTCTCTATAACGGTCGACGGATTGACGTTGCATGAGCCTTCAGGCCCTGTCCAGTTGGTGATGCTGACGGTGTTGTCCAGTGCGGCGGCGTTGATGTTGAGCGTCAGGGTGTACTCCGAGCCTGCAGCGAAGTTGGTTTTCGTCAGTTTGTAGGTGGCGTCCTTGCTGTCGGCAGTGACAGTGATAAAGTCAGCGTCTGACCATGACTGCACGGGGAATACCACGGCGTAGGTGTAGGTCTGTTCCGAAGCGGAAGAAGACTCACCAGAGGATACGAGGATGTTGTCACCACCCGTCGCTTCGCCTCCAGTTGCTGTAGCTGGTGTTCCTAACGTCATGGATGATGGTCCGAGTGTTACTGACACTTGGCGCTTGACGTTGTTCATCATCACTTGCGTCACCTGTGACACATCAGCTGCCTTGATGATGACCACTTTCAGCTTCACCAATTTGTGGCTGAACTGCAGGTCTTGTGTGCTGGTCTTGTTGGCTTGCGTCACGGTCTTCTTGGCATACATCAGGTCTGAGGCTTTGTAGTTGGCTGCCGTGGTCTGGTTGTATTTCACGGTGTGAGTGCCTGCCGTGGCGGAGGCTGCCGGATAGACGGCATAGAGGTTGGCATCGCCAGAGGTGGGATAATAGAGCGTACCCGTCAGTTCAGACTTATGTTCGACATCTGGTGTGCCCACCGTAAAGGTGGCATGTTTGTCATTGCTGTTGACATAAACCTCCACCTGTTCGTTTCCGTCAAAGCCCGTCGTATTGGTATAAAGTCCGTCGGCAGCACGCATCGTCGCTGTCTGTTGCGAGACGCTCAGGCGGACGGGAATCTGTCCCTTCTTGTTGCCAGAGAGCTCGTCGGTGCTGCAACCTGCCAACATAAGCAGTGCCGCACCTGCTATCATGAAATGATTGATTTTCTTCATCTTTTGTTTTTTTATTGGATGTCCTTTAATATATTAAATCTTCCCCAGGCAGTGCCCCGCCATCGCCCCATGAGCTAACAGAGGCTGTAACATCGAGTTCTTTCAGCATGTCCACACTGGCGGTATAGTACTTGCCGTAGGTCAATGTCCCGTTCTTCTGACCATAGTAGGCTACACTTGCATCTGTCGTGCCGACAAAGGTATATAGTTTGGCACCTTCCAACGGAAGGGCCACATAGAACTCTGTCGTATTGCCTGAGGCTGTCGTCACGGTGATGTCATTCATGCCGTCGGCTGAGATGACTACCTGATGGACGGCCTCCGAGAAGGTGAATTTAGTGAACGACTGCCGACGCTGGAAGGTGGCATTGCCGGTGGACAGCAGACCGCTACTGCCGTCAACAGCGGTCACACCGACGGTGGCAGTGACATAATCCTTACTGGAAATGCCGTTTGTGCCATCGACAGTGCCGTCCTGCGTAGTGTAGTCGGTATCCTTGCTGGGGCTGTAGAGCGTCAGCGTGCTGCTGCCTGCCGTATAGGTGCCGCTGATTTCGCCTGTTATCGTGGTCGAACCTCCGGAAGCATTTCCTGCTGCCGTCAGGTCGCCGACCTTAGTCTCGCCGTTGTATGCCAGCACTGTCTGGGCATCGTTCCATTTCGATTTCAGCGTTGCTCCGCCGTCCGGGCTGTAAACACTGCGCGTAGCGGTTACATCAACGGGGATGCTGACATGCCACGACTGCGCCTGCCCTTCCGGAGCATCTGTGCTTTCCGACGTACAGGCGGTTAGGAGTGCCGCCAAAAGCACTCCCCAGCCTGCTTGTTTCATTTGTATTATCATATATTGGTTGACTTTTGTTATTCCCAAGTATCATTCCCCGGATCGGGCAGTTCGCCACCGATACCGGACTGTTTCACATAGATGGTCTTCGTCACAGAGCCTGCCTCGTGATTGGCAGTCTCGGGAAGAGAAATCGTTACCGTCACACTGCCACCGCCAGTGGTCGCCAACTTACCACCAGAAATACTTGCCCATGCTGGGGATGTGGTGGGAGTCTGCGAGCTAATTGTAACTGTAGGTGCCTCAGGAGAACCGGCTTCAAGCTGGGCAGGGGTAAGACCGAGGATATTGGAAGTAAAAAGATCTATCGCACCTTGGTTGACCGTTGTCCCATCGGCAATCGTACCTGCTGTAAGGGCTGTATTGACATCTGCCGTCGGAATCTTGGTGATGGAGAAAATCTTTTCCTCCGTTCCCTCATATTCACCCTTACCAGTAATGACTGCCTTATACTGACCGGCGTTCTTGACATCTGCAGCGTTGCAGGCCACCCAATTAGGACTCTCTGGCGTACCTGTGTTCTTCTGATAGTCAACGGTATAGTCTGTCGATAAGGTCATTGCATCCGACTCACTGTTGGTGACGCCAGTAACATTGACAGCTGCTCCGGTATAGGGACTGCCAGCGGGAAGACCTGTTACGGTAATCTTCTGGATGTCGCGACCCATAGTCAGCGTAGCAGTGTAGTACTTGTTGTTCACCAGATCTACCGACTTCGAGACACCATACTGTTTGCTTTCGGCAGTGGTCTCAAACTTATAGGTCTTCTTATCAGTAGGAGCACTACTTGCTCTGCCCGGAAGGGCTACCCAGATTACGCTTCTGGCGGAAGCGGGATCAATAGACAAGGTTCCTAATGCGTTCTCCTTAATTGAAAGAGGATCAATGGCAAGATTTGAATCGTCAGCTTTCTTCTTGACAGTGAACTTCGTGATGGCCTGCTGGCGGACGAAGTTGGCAGGGGTCGTAGAAAGTATCTCGCCGCTTGGATTGACTGCTTGCACCGTCACCGTTGCCTTCATGCGGTCGTAGTTGGCTGCGATGTCATCCAATGTGCCTGTTTGCCCGCTGTAATCGCCATAATTCTCCTTCTCTTTCTGGTAGTAAAGCACAATCTGGTCGTTCACGGCAAAGGTGGTCTCCCCGAAATTAAACTTCAGCGTGGCTTTCTTGCTGTCTGTAGGGTCGATATCGCCAGCTGTCAGCGTCACTTCTACCGGGTCGCCATTATCGGCTTTATAGGCATACACTTTTTCACCTGCTGCCCAGCTGGTACTCAGCGCTCCACCACCTTCCTCGCTGATAGCACGAGTCAAGGCATCATTGTCTGGCTTGGTGGCATGAATCACTACGGTATAGGACTTCAGTTCGGAAATACCTTCCTGAACTAACTCATTCTCTACTTGCAGTTCGTTCGAACAGCTTGTCAGTGCAGCTGATGCCGTCAACACCGCCGCCAGTGTAAATAATTGATTTTTCATCGTTGTTCTTGGTATAAATTAGTAAATGCTTTGTTGTATATGTTTATTAGTGCCAGCCCTCACTACCTTCAGGGATGGGGTCACCATAACCATTGTTCTCCGTTTCACCGGAGCCTGCCAACAAGTGCCGGCACACATCAAGCTCCACGACATCCGTCGCGGGCTCGGCATAAAGTCTTTTCCGTTTTTCTTCCATCTTCTTTGTTTTTTGGTTTTTTCTATAGTTTTGCATTATCGGTAGCAAAGATACAATTAAATTTGCAAACAACAGCCAAAAAAAAAAAAAAAACGTTAAAGGGAAGGAAAAGGTTTCTACACCTTATATGTAATAGGCTACTTTCGCAAGTTGCAGGAGTTAAGGAGTCAAGGAGTTAAGGACGTTGGAACATGAGAACAAGTCCCGCAGAAATAGCAGAAATGGCAGAAATCTACGAAATTACGCCAGTCAAAGAATTTTTATTTTTCAAAACTTAGACACCATTGACTATACGATGGATGCTGTCCTTGAGGATATTGTTAGTATTGAAATTGACCAAAATACCCACCTGAAGACCCAATAGCCGTAGATATGTACGTGTTTGCTTGAAGAAAACGTCTTGCAATTCTTTGACGCTCTTCAACTCCACGACAACCCTATCTTCCACCAAAAGGTCTAATCTCAAAGACGTGTGAAGAACATGCCCATCATAATGGATGGGAACTTCTTTCTGTCTCTCAACTCTCAGACCTGATTTCTGAAGCTCATAAACCATAGCCTCTTCATAAACACTCTCAAGAAGTCCTGGACCCAACTCTAAATAAACATTATATATGGCTCCACGTATCTTATATGTTATTTGGTTGTCTGTCATCATAAAAAAATTTCTGCAATTTCTGCCATTTCTGCGGGACATTTAATATATAACGAATTTCTATAGAGAATTAGTATATCCAACTGACTTTTTTTAAAAAAAGACCATGTAGCTCCCAGCCGGTTTCCAGTTAACTCCCAGTTGAACTGGGAGAAAACGAGGCGGCATGGGCTTTGAGTGGGAATTAACTGGGAGCTGTTGTTTATCCGATAAAACTACAAGGGGGAAAATCATTATTTTTATTTCAGCTGAAGGATTTTCCCCTCCAGAAAGAAATCCGTCAGCTGGTATTTATCCGACGTCTTGACATCGAGCATGATGGGTGTTTCCACCTGTATGTCCTTCATCACAATGTTGTTACAGCGTGAGAGGGGCATATCGTCGCGCTTCTCCGGTTTAAAGAACTGAGTCCAAGGGTAGATATAAAGGAATCGGGCGCAACGGCCTGTGATGTCCTCCACCGTGATGTATTCATAGTGCTGAGGGGTATCGGGACGCATCTTCAGCCACAGTACGCGGTTGGCATCCTGCGTCCGACAATGGCGAAGAACGACATTCCTGTTATGGAGCGACTCAGAACCCAAGGTCAGACAGCCGTGCACCTTTCCGTACGTACAGTTTTCTATCAGTATGCGTTGGTTGTCGCCATTCATAGAGTCTTGGTCTGCCCAAGTGCCCTTGCCGCCTTTCAGCACGACGGCATCGTCGTTCACGTGCATGTAACAACCGCTGACCAGTACATCCGTACACGCATCGATGTCAATGGCATCCGACGAGGGTGCTCCCTTCGTCGAGTCCTGTTCCCAAACATCCTCCGTAGGGGCATAGATATAGCAGTCGAGATAGCGAACATGATGACTCTTATAGACATGATTCGTCCAGAAGGGCGAGTTCACCAGATGCACATCCTGAATGGTCACGTGTTTGGAATTGGCTATATAGGTCAGTCGCGGACGCTGGCTGTCCTTATTTGTACAAGCAGGATTCCACTGCCGCCGCAACCAGAAGTCCTGCCAATAACGCAGTCCATTGCCGTCTATCGTGCCGTGTCCCGTAATGGTGAATCCGTCAACACCGTAAGCATTCACCAGCGCAGGGAAATATTTGCATGTCTCGCCTTCAATACGGGTCAGCATCACGGGAAAATCAGCAATACGGTTACTGCCCTTCAGTCGGCCAACTACATGCAGATGCGTACCTTGCTTGAAGAAGAGTGCCCCCGAAAGGAAAGTCCCCTCTGGAATCACTATCACACCCCCACCCTCGTCGGCACAGCGGTCGATGACGCGCTGAATAGCAGCCGTCTGCACCAGCGTACTGTCAGCAACCACGCCATAATCGGTGATGACGTATGGACGTCCCAACTGTTTGACATCTACTTTCTCCTTTTTGCCGAACCACGCGTCCATCTCTGTTCCGTCGGGCCATTTGTCGGCTTTCGCACCCATTGCCACCACCAGCAGCATGAGGGTTAATAATAAAAATTTGCTTTTCATATCCACTTGCAAAGATATAACAAATATACGAATAAAGTGAATTCTGGGGAATTTATTTGGTGGGTTCTTCAAGTTTTACTATCTTTGCAACCAAGGAACTTTAGAAAAACGGAATTATGAAGAGAATCATCACATTGACACTGATGCTGGTGGGAGGGCTACTCGTCGTGCAGGCACAGCCCAAGGACGAACAGGTGAAGCGCATCAGACAACTGTATGCCGAGGCTAAACAGAAGATTGCCCAGAACGGTAAGAACGGTAAGGCTCCGTTAGACCTCACCATCGTAAGAGAGAACGGTGAGGAGGTTGACCCCGACTTTATCCTGGACAGCCACACTGAACTGACCTTCTACTTCGATAATGGGAAGACGAAAGCTGATCAGGAATTCTACGATCAGTCGAACTGCTATTTCATCAACGAATACTGGACTTCGCACGGGCATGAGTCTTTCTTAGAAGTTCTGGTAGATGCCAAGGGCTATCCGCTCTTCATCTTCTCGAAGGGAATTACAGATGGCGGATACGTGCAGGAAAACCGCTATTATTACAACCAGCAGGGGCAAACCATTCACGGAATCTTCAAGGCGGGCATGTACGACCAGCCTTTGTCTGAGCGTGATGACGAACAGCTGACGCCCACCATTGGCGACGAGAAACTGGAAGAGGCGAAACATTTGCTGAAGGTTTTCCAAAGTGTCATGCACACGTCGAACCATGTTCCGGCATCAACGGCTAAGGCAACCACCCCGAAGGCTGAGCGCATCAAGGCGATTCGTGCTGCCTATGCCAAAGCGCAGGAGAAGATGGCAGCCGACAAGACTTCGGAGAATCCGCACCACATCTTCATCACCCTGCACGAGGCTTTGTCAGAACAATTCCCACCCGTCACCGAGAACACTAATATTTATTTCGACAAGAAGGCGGATGCACAGGGGAATGAGGTCGGTACCTGCTACTTCATCAACAATCGCCGCCAGTGCATGTACTGGGACAATTACGTGGAATTCCTGGCGAACGGGAATGGCACGGACGTGATGTTCACCTATCAGCACAACAAAGAGGAAGGTGAAAACTACGAATGGCGCTACTATTACGATGAGAACGGCAAGTGCATAGAAGCCAAGACCAATGGCATCGAGGAAGGTGACGGAGTGGCTGAGCGACAGACGTTCTTCAACTATCTGAATACTGCCAAACTATTGACAGGAGAGTAACAGCTCTCCTATTTTAAATAGTTGGTTTGTTTTTAAATGCTTTCAACTCTTTGACTATCACGTCGAAATCGTCGGTCAGCGTCAGTTGCAGATTCTTATACTTGCCCAACTTCACCATTTCTTGGAGGAAGGGGTAAACGGGCATTTCTTTGGTCCAGAAATCAGTACCGAGGAAAATCATCGGACTGGCATAGCCGAAGGAGAGATAATGGTTCTGGACAGCATCCTGGAATATCTCTTGCATGGTGCCTGCACTGCCCGGGGTATAGATGATGCCACCAAAGGCTACGGTGAGAATGAGGTCTTCGCGAATGCTGTTCTCGAAGAACTTGGCAATGTGGGTAGCGAAGGGGGCTGAGGGCTCATGACCGTAGAGATAGGTGGGAATACCCAGACTTACATAATCGCCCTTGCGTGGGAAACGCTCCATCACGGCAAACGACGAAGCCAGCCAGCCCTTGTCCTTGAACGAGGGAGCTACACAGAGCATCTTGACTGCCACATCGACATCCTGCTCCGTACGACCAGCCAGCCAAGCGCCCAGATGAGTTGCTTCCATAGCACCAGGACCACCACCGCTGAGCATGATAAAACCCTGTTCGGTGAGGCGCTTGCTCAGGAGCACCACCTTCTTATACATCGGATCGGTGCGCAACAGGGCATGACCGCCCATGATACCGATACAGAGGCGAGAATTGTACTTCTTGAAGAACGCGTTGAGGGCTACGTGGATACTATTATCATGGAGTGCACGAGCCAACGATTCGTCAGCCGACTGAGCTTGTTTGCCATTCTTGATGAAGTGGCGATATGCCTTCGTGTCGTAGCAGGTATCGAAGGTGGCTTCATCCTTGGGATTATAGCCGGCATAGAGCTCTTCGGCGGTGTAGAGTGTAGAACGGTTGATACTGAAGGGTACAGACTTCAGATAGTTCAACGTCTGTGGTGTGAACAATTCATCGACCGACTGTGCCTTGACGGTGACAGCGGCGAGCACCATGAGTGTCATTAAAATAGTTTTCTTCATAACAGTTAAAGTTTAAATTATAGTTTATTGATACGTCCTTGCGGTTGTGCATACTGCTGACCGATATGTCCACCCAGATTCTTGGTCACGAACTCGATAAAGATATCGTTGTAGGTGCGTTTGGTCTCCCATGTTATCTTACTGCCTTTCAGCGTGTTATAGAGTCCGCCATCCGTCACGCAATACTTGGTGGTGGCAACGGTATAGATACGATCGGGATTGAGAGGTTCGTAATGCTGGGTGGCGCTGTTGAGAATCTTTACGTCGCTCACCTGATGAGTAGCCACACGGACGGTAAACTTCATACCGGAAACCTGTGGGAACTGACCATCGGGCTTGGGCAGGAAACTCATCAGTTTTTCGAGCATCGACAGGATGGTGCTGCCCTTCACCTCTGCCACCACGATGTAATTGTCGTAAGGCAACAGCGAGAGCAGTTCGCCGTAGGTCAGGTCGCCTGCCTTCGCTTCGTTGCGGATACTACCGCTGTTGACCACAGAGATATCGGAACCTGTCACCATACGGAAGGCATCAGTCACTATGTCGCCTGCCGTCGTCTCGCCAGAGCGGTGTGCTTCGTTGCCCTCGTCGTCGAGAATGCGCAAGGGCACCTCACTATGACACACTACGCGACTGGTCTGCTCGTGGAGCATCGTGTGGATGCTGTCAACCACCTGGGCTACAAAAGGATTCTTCTCACTCACACTCTCCACAGGAATCAGTGTGGTTGAGAAACGGCCGTCAGGAGTGATGAGCAGCTTGCCGATATGCGAAAACTTGGTGCCTGTCTGGGTGACAATGATGGGCTTGCCTACCTTATTTAATATAGTATCGGCTTGTATCGTAGCATGCGAATGTCCGTCAAGCACGATATCGATGCCCGAGGTATTGGCGACCAGTATATGGGAATCCGAATGGCGCTGTGTAGGTTCCTCGCCTAAATGGGAATCGACGATGACGTAGTCGGCTCCTGCTCTGCGAGCCTCATCGACAGCACGCTGCACCAACACGGGAATGTCTTCGCGCTGTAAATCGTATATCAGACTGTCGCTTTCATCGTGGAAGGCATAGGCCTCATCCTCCATAGATGTTGGAGTAACCACACCCACAAAGGCGATGCGCTTGTTGCCCACACGCTTCATAACATAAGGAGCAAAAACCAGTCGGCCCGTCTTCCTATCATGCAGATTGCAGCACACTACAGGGACGGGAACCTGGCGCAGCAACTGGAACATGCGCTCCATACCGTAGTCGAACTCATGATTGCCCAACGTGATGGCATCGTAATTCACCGTACGCATCACATCCACCACATACTGACCTTTGGAGATGGCGCCTACGGTCTGACCTTGCACATAGTCACCGTTCGACACGAGAAACACATCGGCTGTATCAGCAATAGCATCGCGCAGACCAGCCAGTTTGGCATAGCCATCAACCGCACAGTGGACATCGTTTTCGTAGAGCACCACGATACTGCGCTGTCTGCCATTTTGAGCATAAGTGTTGCTGGCTAATCCAAGCATCATGCACACCAAAAGCGAAATCATGCTTTTTGTTTTCATACCTTTTAAGATGATTGACCGTATTATTGTTTTCTTACTTTTTTCTTCAGTTTTCCAATCGCATTCTCCAGACTCTCCGTAGGCTCGATAATGTTATAGTCTGCCCAGAAATCAGGGTCTTCGAAGTATTCTACCTTATCATAGAAACGTTCGCGAATACCAAACGAATTGCGACCCTTGGGGCGCTTGACTTCCTCGCCCATTTGCCGGCGGTCGGTAACCACCATTTCGCTGACCGTCGTAAAGGGCGATGCAAAGAGCCGGCGCTTCCAGTCGCAATTAAAGCGCATCTCGTTGCGGACGTAGCTCATACGGGTGACGCCTTGCGTATCTGTAGTATAGACTATCATCACGGTGAGTTCCTTAGGACGGAAACGGAGGCCGAACGGTTTCTTCACCAACATATAATCGGAGGCGGAGCGCCAATTACTTACATCGAGTTGCAGTTCTGCACGGGTGAACGCCAGCGTCTCCTGATCAATGAACAGTTTGCCATACATCAAGGGGTACATGGTGTGCATCTTGGGCTGCATCGAAACCACATACTGCAGTCGGTCGTCAATCAGTGCAGGCATATCCATCGAAAAATCATAGAGCCCGAAGTCTTCAGCTTTCAGCACATATTCACGATTCTTAGCAATATCCACCATCAGTGGCATCACAGGACCACCCTGTATCTTGACACCCAGTGTGTCGCGAGCCTTCATACTCATCAGCCGGCGCCCTTTCAGAATGGCTACTGCGTCGCGCTCAGGGCCACGACTATAGCCGGTCTTATACATATCGGTAACGGCTTCGGCTACAGAGATGAAACGAGAACCCCGACGAGCCGTCTCGCGATAGAAGCAGCGCACCAGTTCTGGTTTCTGAGGATAATTCTTTTCGATGCGGTCCATAGCAGCCTTGACTATCTCCAAGGGGTCGTTACGCGTAACCACCACTTCGTGAAGCCCAACGGTGTTGACCGCCATCATGATACGGAGATTGGAGGTCTGACCATGCTGTATTTGCTGTCTGCGGGTTTTATAGCCGATATGACTGAGTTGGATATACTGGGGAATGCGTTGCGTTTTCAAGGAGAAACGCCCATCATCGTTAGTCACCGTGTGTTCCTTGCCACCTTCGGCAGTCACACTGACATGACTCAGTGTGCGCCCTGTCTGGCGATCAAGCACCACGCCATTTATTACTGCCTGTGCGTAGCCTAAAAGCACACCTGACAGCAGTACCATAGTCATGAATAGTTTTCTATTAGTCATAGCCTTGCGTCGTTTATCGTGACAAAGATAAATAATTTTTTTGAAATGAAGGCATTTTCATTATTTTTTCTTACCTTTGTCGCCACAAAACATGCTGAGTGATGGAACAGAACACGAATGACATCCTGCTGAAGAACGTAGCACTGCTCTCGAAACTGACAGAGCAGGAGGTGAAAATGATGCCTGCCACGGAAGCTCCTCTGCCCTCGGTGGAGAAGGTGGTGCGCATCGTCACACTGGTAAAGAACATCATTTTTCCCGATTATATGGGAAAGCGTCAGGCGGACGAAACGAAACGCTCGTACCATATCGGTGAGTGTATGCTGGAATTACACCGTCTGCTGGTGAAACAAATAGCCCACGGATTGCAGTTCTGCGAGGACTGCGAAGAAATATCCACGAAGGAAAAAGCCTACGAGGAGGCTCAGCGTAAAGCTACGCTTTTCATTGATGCACTGCCTGAAATCAAGCGACTGCTTTATACCGATGTGCAGGCGATGTTCGACAACGACCCCGCTGCGCCTAACTATGGTGAGGTGATTTTCTGCTATCCGGTAGTGAATGCCATGACGCACTATCGTATTGCCCACAAACTGCATGAACTGCAAGTACCCGTCATTCCACGTATCATCACAGAACAGGCTCACTCGAAGACAGGTATCGATATTCACCCTGGAGCTACCATCGGCGAATACTTTGCGATTGACCACGGAACGGGTGTGGTAATAGGTGAGACGTGTATCATCGGTAATCACGTGACACTCTATCAGGGTGTGACGCTGGGTGCCAAGAGCTTTAAATACGATGAGAACGGCAACATGCTGAACGTGCCTCGTCACCCAATCATCGAGGGCCACGTGACAGTTTATTCCAATGCCTCTATCCTGGGACGCATCACGATTGGTCATCATAGCGTGATAGGTGGTAACATCTGGGTAACCAACGACGTCCCTCCCTACTCTCGCATCCAGCAGTCGAAAGCTGTCGATGCCTCGTTCAACGGAGGTTTGGGAATATAAAACAGAAAAGAGAGCCGCTTGGCTCTCTTTCTTATTATTACTATTTGGTTATTGTTACTTTGTCGTTGACTAATTCTTTAGGCACTTGCGACCAACCATAGTAACTATCCCATTTAGATGATGACGTTTTATAGAGGTCAAAGTAAATCTCCTTGTAATCACCACAATCCATATAGCCTGTAAAGCGGTTGTTGTTAATTCCGTAGTCATAAATGTAAATGACCTGACCAGTTTCGTAGGTCATTCTGATGCGCCCGTTAGCCACACTCCACATAAATTCACGATAGCGATAATCGTTGTTAAATGGATCGTAGTCTACCTGCTCACCATAACCCGAGGTTGCCCCACGATTATAACTGTAGCCTTTGCGATAGAAACGGATAATGGTATCGTATTCGCGACCCGTTCCCTCATAGCCCCAATAGCTATAGTAGTCTTCTCCCATATATCCTTCCCATTCGCCTGATAAGTCGTAGGCTATCTGTTCGTCTCTCGTCATGCAACTTGAGAACGTTGTCAACGTTAGCACTAAGAGAAGTGCCTTCATTGTGAGTGTATAAATCTTCTTCATAATTACTGATGTTTTTTAGTTTCTGATGCAAAGGTAAGGAAAATATCCTATACCAACAAGATATAATACCTATATTTGAGTAGGGATTTTCCTATTTTACTCTAAAAAACCATGTTATATAACATACAAAGTGCATTTTGTCAAGAAAAAACATGGCAGTATAAAAAAAAATCCGTAACTTTGACCCATGAATTTGAAAAATAATATGATTGAATAAAAGACTAATGTACAATATACATAAATTTCTTTTCCATTATTAATACTATCATTAGGATTATAAATAGGGCGGCAAAGTTGTGAAACTTAACCGCCTTCGCTTTTTATTTATTCGTCATTCTTTTTCTTTCCGAACTCAGGGTCTATCTTCAGGAATGCTGTAACAATATATGTCAAAGAACATGCTACAACAACGATGAGGAAGAAGGCCTGATAGCCCACAGCTTCCTGCAATGCACCTGCGAACATACCCGGTATCATCATCGAGAGGGCCATAAAGGCTGTGCAAAGAGCATAGTGGCTGGTCTTATGATTGCCCTGACTATAATAAATAAGGTATAGCATATAGGCAGAGAAGCCAAACCCGTAACCAAACTGCTCAACAAACACGCAGACATTGATGATAAAAAGGGAGGAAGGTAAGGCATAGGACAGATAGACATAAACCAAATCAGGCAATGTAATAGCCATCACCATAGGCCACAGCCAACGCTTCAAGCCATCACGACTGGCAACAATACCACCCAGAATACCACCCAGGGTAAGACCAATAACACCTACCGTGCCTTGTACCAAACCATATTCACCGTCAGAAAGCCCCAATCCGCCATTGTGGTAGGCATCAACCAGGAAAAGAGCTGAAATCTTGGCCAACAAGCCTTCTGGCATACGATAGAACAACATAAAACAGATGCCTGCCCATACTTGCGGCTTCTGAAAAAAGGTAATGAGCGTCTGTTTGAATTCATCCCAGATTTCACCGGCTGTCTTCTTCGACTTCATACCGTCTTCGGCTGGTTTGGGCAGAATCCAATGGTGGTAGAGCCACAGAGCAATAAAGAGGCCTGCCATCAGATAGAATACCAGACTCCAAGAATAACGGATGTTGCGGGTGAGCACCTGAAGAGCACCAGCCAAGCCAACCAACAATCCTGATGAGAATATGGTGGCTATGCGATAGAACGTTGAACGGATGCCAACGAAATATGCTTGCTCATGCTGGTCAAGACCCAACATATAGAAACCATCGGCTGCAATATCATGCGTAGCACTGCTAAAGGCCATCAACCAGAAGAAACAGAGTGAGCCCTGCAACCACCACGGACCAGGAATCGTGAAGGCTACGCCTCCCAATGCTGCAGCAACAAGTACCTGCATAGCAACAATCCACCAACGCTTAGAGCGCAACATATCCACGAAAGGACTCCACAGCGGTTTGATAACCCAAGGCAGGTAAAGCCAAGAGGTGTATAACGTAATGTCTGTGTTCGACAAGCCTAAGCGCTTATACATAATGAGAGAGATTGTCATTACAGCCACGTAGGGAACTCCCTCTGCAAAATAAAGTGTGGGAACCCAAGCCCACGGAGATCTTTTGTTCATTGCCTTTTAATATATTCTTTTAATTTCGGCACCACGATAGTAGTGCAATAGTATTTCATCATATTTATAACCTTTCTGTCCCATAACGGCAGCACCTATCTGGCAGAGTCCGACACCGTGCCCCCACCCTTTTCCTTTCAGACGGAAGCCTGTGGCGGTCTTCTCTACGTCGAAAGCCGAACTGTAGAGATGGGTCTCGCTAAGAGCACGACGTATCTCCAACTCCTTACCGATGGTGAAGGTCTTCTTCGTTCCTACAATCTTCAGTTTCCAGATACGTCCGCTTTTGCCTCGTTCCAAGGGAATGAGGTCGGTTATCTTTCCAAAGTCGTCCTTTAGTTTTTCGTTGATGAGATCAGAAATCTCATCCACAGAGTATTCAACGGTCCAGCGATAGAAATCGTTGGTCTCCAAGTCATAATCATTTAAGACTTGCGAAAGCACCTCTTTATCGCCGGTGTTGCAGAATGGGTCTTCCACAGAGACAAGGTAGGGCTTAGGGGTATCTTCCCAACAATACTGGAACTCTTCCGTCACACCACCACAACATTTAGAGAATCTGGCATCACAAATTTCGTCGCCATAGCACAAGATACAGCCATGCGTAGCTTTCAATGCCTGCTCTACTGCCTTGCTGGTCTGCTTGGTGATACCCTGATAGCGCTGACAATGGTCGTCGGCACACACGTCAAAGATGGTATGGTCTTCACGATCGTACCAACGAATCAGTTCGTCGTCCTTTTTGATGAACGAGAAGAATCCATCTTTACGCTCGTTATTCTCCTCACGACGCCGCATCTGGGCCAACAGCCATGAGCGCGAAATGACCGCATGAGCTTTCAGAAGTTCCAGTCCTGCCGTAGCCTTCATCTCACTGGAAATAACACTTGCCAGATATTTCTCTACAGGCAATTGATTGATAGCCGTAATCTTATCAGACTCGACCACCAAACGGAGCGTTCCCAGGAAGACTTGCGTTTCCTTGCGTTCCCAATGGAAATTGACACCGATAGTTACATCGTGCAACGAGAAGGAAGCGGAGGGTGACTGTGGAGCAAAGGTAAGCTCACGATACTGCATGCCGCGCCATAATATACCGCCTTCTGAAAATTCAACGGTCTGTTCACCTTCTATCAGTTCGCCTTTTGCCATATAAGGAGCATTCAGCGAGAAGGTGATTTTCTGTCCGCTGACAATTCCTACCGATACATCGGGCTGTTGAGTCTTCTGCAAAGATAGACGGGAATTCGTCTCATTGCTCTTCAGTCGTTCAATCACTTGCTGCATCTGCTCAGGTGCCAACGACACTTCACGATAGATAGCCAACGCCACCTCTGGTGTTATCTTTCGGAAATCTTCCTCACGCGGTGTTATCAGCAATCCGCCCATATCTACGGCTCCAGGACTGATGATATACTGAGCATCGCCTTCAGCCGCATAGCAGTCAGGACGATGTTTCTTGCGAGGCAATACCACACTTAGCGTCGTGTCGCCTTTCCGCCAAGTGATGATATTCATCATTGGCTCGGTTTCCTCCTTCAGCAGAGGCAGCGCGCGATAGAGTTTCTTGAAAAGTCGCTCATCGTTCTCTAAAGAGTGGCTGCGAATCAGGAAAGCGGCTGATGGATAATCCACTATCTGGTAGATACCGTCTTCTTCGTCCAGTTTGATAACCTCCTGCAGATTACGGCTCAAGCGCTGCCACGAACACTGCAAGGGCAGGATATCCGAACTGACCGCCTGAAGATGGGCATGATCGGGGGCAGATGCACCGCACTTGGGACCATTATATAAAATGGTGAGATCTGGCGACTGTTTAGCCAATCGATGTATCTCGGCATACATGGGGAGAATAGCCTGCGGCTGATGCTTCAACGTAGGCAAAGTGAAATGCAAGGGAAGAATGGGGAATGGATTGACCAGCAGTTCGTAATGTTTGTCAATGACACGATGGATCTGTTCCTTCGGACGATTCTCGGAGCAGAGAAAACAGGGGCGTTCTGCCAAAGAACGCGCATCTATCTTGGCTCCTGTAGAACGAATACGGGCTGGATTCCACTGAACAGCCATCGTCATCCCCTCGCCCACCAGTTCGCGTGTTTCCACATCAGCTAATTCGCGATAGCGCTGACGCACGTCGTCCCAAGCCCACAACTGTCTGTCGAAGAAACGAATCCACGACGAAGACGCTGCCTGATCGTAACCTCGCAGGTTAAGCGCCTTGCGGGCTTTGACTTCGAGCGTACGCAAACGGTCTTTGTATAGGTTGTTGGCATTGATTTTCTCTACAGAAAGGGCGGCATCAGAGTTCCCTCCCCAACGACGACAGAGATAGAGTTCTGTGTAGATTCGACCGATGCGGTATTGACGAGAGAACATCAACCCTAACGCATAGTCTTCACCATAACTGGTATTAGGAAATCCGAAACTGCGAAGCAATGGCGTAAAGAAAGCCCTGGGAGCGCCCAATCCATTGATACGCAGAGCGTTATTCGGTCCATTCTCGTCGGTCCACTCCCGATGGTCAATGAGTCCTGGGGGCAGCGTATTCAATTCAAAATCGCACATTCTATAGGAGCCAATCACCATAGCGGCCTGCTGCTTATAAAATGCATCGACAATCGTCTGGAGCGTCTTTGGGGAAGAATACAGGTCGTCGGAATCGAGTTGAACGGCAAAACGTCCACAGTAATTACTATATACGGCCTCATTCCAACAGCCTCCGATACCCAGGTCGTATCGATCGGGGGTAATGACCACCAGTTTGTCTTCATAACTTGCCATCAGGCCAGACAGGATTTCGGAAGTACCATCGGTAGAATGATTATCGACTACGATAACATTATACTTGAAGTTTGTTTTCTGCGACAGGGCACTCTCCACTGCATCTTTAATGGTTTTCGCACGATTGAAAACGGGAATAACAACGGAAGCCTCCATCTCGAAATCCTGTTCGTTGAAGTCAACCTCCAGATAGTGGCTCGTATCCACCAATGCACCGATTTCACGCAGATGGGCAGTGCAGGCTTGTTCCATCTCTATCTGCACCTCACGATTGGCAGGATTCACGTAATCAAACTGCTTGACGCCTGACGCCCTGAGGTCGGTTTCTTCCTCCGTATAGAGATACTCGTTCAGATGTAACAGTTCGCCCTCCCGACTCAAGAACAGACGGAGGTCATAGAAACCAGCCCACTGATAATCACGCTCTCTGTCGGATGTAGCATACTTATGAATCAGAGAGGTGGGTATCAGCAATAACGACCCGAAATCGAAATCGTTTCGCAGCGCACCTTCCTGATAGTCTATTACAGGATGAGCCTTGCGCTCGCCAGCCTCCATCTGCACTCGATCGCTATATACCATAGCTGCCTGTGCATCTTCCGCAGATAAGAGCATGCGCGCCAGTGCCGTAGGTCCTAATGTAATGGGGGTGGGTTTCAGACTCAGCAACGTATATGGGGCTACTGCATGTTCAGCCACCAACATGATACATTGACTGCTCTGCAACTGCTCGGTTACGAGTATGGTACAGTCTTGCGGTGCCTCCATATCTGTTGCTTCATTCATCAGCAAAAAGATGTGACGCACCATGTTGCTTTGTCGCAACTGACCTATCATGTCGGCTAGTGATTCCACTGACTGACAGGCCAAAAAACAATCTATTTTGTTTCGCATTTTATGATTAGCACTTTAAAATTAGGCACAAAGGTACAACTTTTTCTGTAAAATCTGCGCTATTGCTCAAAATAATTTTGTACCTTTGCAGTCATGAATTCAAAAGTGAGACTTTTGGGAATGACGGTTGATGAACTGAAAGGTGTCGTCAACCAACTGGGTATGCCTGCCTTTACGGCCAAGCAGATGGCGCAATGGCTCTATGAGAAGCATGCCCGGAGTATTGATGAAATGACAAATCTCTCGAAGCAAAACCGTCAGCGACTGGCTGAAGGATATGAGGTGGGAATCATGCCGCACATCGACTGCCAACACTCAAAAGACGGCACCATCAAATATCTATTTCCTGTTGAAGGTGGAGGATTCGTAGAAACCGTCTATATCCCCGACAACGACCGTGCTACTATCTGCGTCTCCTGTCAGGTTGGCTGCAAAATGAATTGTCTGTTCTGCCAGACAGGCAAGCAAGGATGGCAAGGCAATCTTACTGCCGCCGACATCCTGAACCAGATTTATGCACTGCCCGAGGCGGAAAAACTGACAAACATCGTGTTTATGGGACAAGGCGAACCGATGGACAATCTGGATGCAGTACTCCGTGTATGCGAAATCATGACGGCAGACTGGGGCTACAAATGGAGCCCTAAGCGTATTACGGTGAGTTCGGTTGGCGTACGCCATAAACTGAAGCGATATCTTGACGAAAGCGAATGTCATGTAGCTATCTCCATGCACTCGCCCTTGCACGAGCAACGTCTGCAACTGATGCCCGCAGAAAAAGCAATGCCTATCAGTGAGACCGTCGAACTGTTGCGTCAATACGACTTTACCCATCAGCGCCGTTGCTCCTTTGAATATATCTGTTTCGGAGGACTGAACGATTCGCCTGTCTATGGACGCGAAATCGTTAAATTGCTCGAAGGACTGGAATGTCGCGTCAATTTAATCAGATTTCATGAAATTCCTAACGTTGACCTCCCTTCGTCCGACGAAAAGCGCATGGAGTCTTTACGAGACTATCTGACTCATCACGGCATCACGACCACCATTCGTGCCAGTCGGGGACAAGATATTCTGGCCGCCTGCGGCCTATTGAGTACAGCTCACAACCCTAACAACCCAATATAATTATGGAAGAAAAAATGATTCGCGTGGCTATCACGCAAGGAGATACAAACGGAATCGGCTATGAGGTGATTTTCAAGACCTTTGCCGACCCTGGTATGCTGGAGTTATGCACTCCGATTATCTATGGATCGCCCAAGATTGCAGCTTATCACAGAAAGGCATTGAATCTGGAAACAAATTTCAGCATCATCAATCATGCTGAGGAAGCCCGCAACGGCAGAGTTAATCTGCTGACATGCTTCGACAAAGAGGTGAAAGTGGAACTTGGTCAACCCGCACAAGAGGCTGGAGAAGCCGCCTTTATAGCACTCGATAAAGCTATGACCGACTATCGTAAAGGACTCTTCGACGTGTTGGTAACCGCCCCTATCAATAAGGCAACTATCCAGAATCGTGAATTTCATTTCCCCGGTCATACGGAGTATATTGAAGCGAGCGTTGGCGACGGTCAGAAAGCATTGATGATATTGATGAACGAGAGTCTGCGTGTAGCCTTAGTGACCACTCACCTGCCTATCAAGGACGTTTCCAAGGCCATTACGAAGGAAGCTATTATCGAGAAAGCCACCATCTTCCATCGGAGTCTGAAGCGCGACTTCCGCATTTCCAATCCTCGCATCGCCATTCTGGCACTTAATCCCCATGCAGGTGACAACGGACTTTTAGGCTCTGAGGAACAGCAAGTCATCATACCTGCTATCGAGGAATTGGAGAAACAAGGTATTCAGGCCTTTGGCCCCTACCCTGCCGACGGTTTCTTTGGCAGTAATTCGTATCACCACTTCGATGGTGTACTTGCGATGTATCATGACCAGGGCTTGGCTCCTTTCAAAACAATTGCTTTGGAAAGTGGCGTCAACTTTACAGCCGGACTTCCCATCGTCCGTACATCGCCTGACCATGGTACTGCCTACGACATAGCAGGACAAGGAATAGCCGACGAAAATTCATTCCGACAGGCTGTCTTTACAGCTATTGACGTTTATCGGAATCGCCAATACTACGATGAGCCTCTGCAGAATCCTCTCCCCAAGCTATTCCACGAAAAACGTGACGATAGCGAGAAGGTGCGATTTGCTATTCCCAAGGCTAAAGACACCTCGGAAAGTTAAATTTCTGCCAAAGTGTGCCATTATGTCAGATTTTCTTTGTACCTTTGCAGGCTAAATGAAGTATACAGAGCTACAGACCATTAAACAGCGCTATAATATCGTGGGTAACTGCGAAGCACTGAACCATGCGCTGGATGTCGCCTTACAGGTGGCACCTACCGACTTGAGCGTACTCATAGTGGGCGAAAGCGGTGTGGGTAAGGAAATTATTCCTCGTGTCATTCACGACAATTCTCCACGTCGTCGCGAGAAATACTTTGCCATCAACTGCGGCTCTATTCCCGAAGGTACTATCGACAGTGAATTGTTCGGACACGTAAAGGGCTCTTTCACTGGTGCCATCAATGATTCACCAGGTTATTTCGGTGTAGCCAACAAGGGCACTCTCTTTTTAGACGAAGTGGGTGAACTGCCACTGGCCACTCAGGCACGACTGCTTCGCGTACTGGAAACGGGCGAATACATCCCCGTCGGAGCTACAGAGGTTCGTAAGACGGATGTTCGTATCGTGGCAGCTACTAACGTCAATATCCGGCAGGCTATCAGCGAAGGACGCTTCCGCGAGGATCTATATTACCGTCTGAACTCCATCCCCATTCAAATACCGCCTCTGAGGGAACGCGGCGAGGACATCGTTCTGCTGTTCCGCTTGTTTGCGTTGCAAATGGCTGAGAAATATCGAATGGATAAGGTGGTGCTCACGGACGAGGCTAAACAGATGCTCATGCGCTATAAATGGCCAGGCAACGTGCGCCAACTGAAGAACATCACCGAGCAGATATCTATTCTTTCTACCGAACGACAGATTACACCCGAAATCCTTGCGCGCTTCATTCCGCAGGATCAGGAAACTACGCAATTGGCCACTATCCATGACGACGGTGACCATTCGTTTGAGAACGAAAGGGAAATCCTTTACAAGATTCTATTCGAACTGCGTACCAATGTGAATGATATGCGTCGTGAGATGAGTACGCTAAAGAAACAGATGGAGGACATCAAGTCCGTACCTGCATCAACAGTGCCCACCATACCGGCGTCTGCCACAATACCTTCTATTCCTACCATCCCCTCACCTTCAACAATGGAAGATGCGGTAGCCGAGGAATACGTTGAACCCATCAAGGAACCCGAGAATCTGAATCTTGACGCTTGGAGTCGTCAGGCTCTGGAAAAGGCGCTCGACCGTAATGGGGGTAATAGGAAAAAAGCTGCTCAGGAATTGGGCATCAGTGATCGCACATTATATAGAAGACTTAAACAATATGGACTGGACAAATAAACTTCGTACCCTCTGTGGCCTCGCAATGGTTATGTTGCTCGTGGCTTGCTCCGTTAGTTATAAGTTCAACGGTGCCAGTATAGACTATACGAAGACGAAGACTATCCAGATAGCCGACTTCCCCATTCGTTCCGCTTATGTGTGGGGACCCATGGGACCTATGTTCAACAACCAGCTGAAGGATGAATTTGCCAACCACACACGTCTTGAACAGGTGCGCAGAAACGGTGACCTTAAAATAGAAGGTGAAATTACGCAATATCAGCAACGTAATAAGTCGGTATCGTCTGAAGG
>OCTX012259131.1_pt1 | contig 32897 bp, 48 predicted proteins | sample 1539691 | NCBI WGS metagenome assembly OCTX01 (sample SAMN02144231, study PRJEB22623) | gut metagenome | biome: sheep rumen | host: Ovis aries | place: New Zealand
GCGGGCCGTAGCAGTCGAAGCATAATCGTACTTGATACGGTCTGCATTCGCAGCGCCGTCATAGAAGTCAACAACGCTGCCCTGCGCGATACCTTCGACGCCGAAGCCGACTTCGTCGTTCGACAGCAAGAAGACTTTGTCGCGGGTTGTATAGGTAATGTTGCCGCGCTGGTTGTCATTTTCAAAGACGCTGTTCTTTCGGGTAACAACATCGACTTCACCAAGAACGGCAGCGAATTCAGGGTTAATGCCGTTCAGGAACCCTTCAAGGTTTGCGTATGTTGAAGACAGTCTGTCAAGGCTGTGCGTCGGCGTCCACCAACCCGAAGCAGCGTCAGAATTCAGCCATTGCCGAATATTGCTTTCGTTCCAGTTGTTGTTACCGTAACGCAGCCGCTGAAGAACGTTCATGTATCCGTCAGCGTCTTCATTGTATTTATGAATGGTTCCAAGGGAAGTGCCGCCCTGCCCATCAGAAAGCGTCAGGTTGCTTTCGATTGCCGTCATTGCCGCGTTGCTTTCAAACGTGCTGATTTTCTTTGCAGAAATGTTCCCGCTTTCCCATCCGACAATAACAATCTGCCCGCCGACAGGTACAACCTGTGTCGTTGTGAACTGTATACCCGTCCAGCCTTCAAGCTCTGCATTTGTCAGATAATCAGAAGGCGGCAGGAAATGGTATGTTCCAGCGGGCAAGCCTTCAGGGTAATTTTCACTGGTTACGCAATAGACAGCTTCAGCGCCGTCGAAGGGCCTTGAATAAATGACGTTGTGCATCAGCAGCGTCATTGTCGGTGCGGCGGCGTTGTTCGGGTTCTTGTGGTGATTATGGGCGACGACGTCGAAAAGCAGATTGCCGTATTTTGTGTGAGATACGGAAAACTGCGTTCCGATAGGGTACGCGTTCGGGGCCATGCCCGCAGCGACAACCTTTTTGATCGACGCCCAAGAAGCTTCTTCACCCGCGACGGCGGCAAGGGTATCAACCTTCTTGTTCAGGCCGTCAAGGCCCTTTTTAATCAGGGCCGCAAGGAACAGGTCACGTTCAGCCATTTTCAATTCATCCTTTCTTGTTAAACTTCAGTCCAGCCGTCAGCCGACAGGAAATAAAGCGCTGACATATCTTTGACGGTTGCGATAGATCCAGCCGCGACGCATTCGACGAATTCTTTCTTGTCTTCCATCGTCGGCAGCGTTTCGACGTCTGCGGCGCTGTCAATGATGAATTCATAGACAGGCAAGCCGCTTGACGTCTGATTGATTGAACTGTGCTTGATATAGTCCATCATAAAGCCCCCTTATACGTTGAATTGCTGTGTCAGCGTGTCAAGGTCGTAAACGTTCGTTTGCGTTCTGCCGTCCGCTGCCGTCCTGACTTCTGTGACAATATTGCCGTTATAGGTGAATACGTCAGTCCTGACGACGCTGCCTGAAGCGTTGTCAGTATGAACAATCGTGTCAACAAGGTTGTCGCTGTTAAACGTGACGGTTTCGGTCGTGTTCAGGATCGTTGCGTTATAGAGAATATCGAAGATTTCGTCGCGCGCAGCGATTGACTTGTTTTTCGCTTCAACTGCTGCGTCTTTGGCCTGATTCGCTTCAGTTGCCTTGTCGCTTGCGGTTGTGGCGCTTCGTGCAGCCTGTTCCTTGTAATACTTCGCGTTGTCGGTTTCTTCGCCCGTGCGGGTCGAAGTGCCGCCCTTCGCGTAGCTTTCGGCAAGGGTTGCGCTTGCTGCCGAATCGTCGGCGCTTTCTTCTGACGCTTGTTCGCTTTCCGCTGCCGCCTGTGCAGATGCTTCGGCCTGTGCGGTTGCTTCGGCGACGGCGTCGGCAATCAGGTCGGCAATTTCGCCTTCTGCGCCCTGCGCTTCTTCGGCGGCGTCGCGGGCGTCCTGAATTGCCGCAAGTACCAGTTGTGACCAAGTCAGGCCGTTCGGCGGCAAGCTGTCGATTTCGATTGAACTGAAAACCCGCGTATCAACGCGGGCCGACTTCATCTTTGCTTCATCAACAAGATAATTCAGTTCAATTTCGCCGTAACCAGCAGCGCCGATTTCGGCAGCAGGAATCAGCCAAGTAACAACGCCGTCTTCCTGTTCAATGGTCGCCGTGAACAATTCTTCGTCGGCGCGTTTGACAAGAAGCTGAAACGTTCCGTTGCCGTCCTGCCATTCAGAAGCGTCAATGATAACCCTTGTCGCAAGGTTTTCACCCACCTTGCCAAGCAACAGAATAGGCGTGTCAAAACAGCAATCTGCAATTTTGACTTTGACTTCGCGCGGTACTGCCATTTTTTCACCCCCTTAAATCGCCCTGGCTGCGGCGCGAAGTTCTTCTATTGCCGCTGCCTTTGGTTTTATGTCCGTCAACGCAACCGTCCACGACGGCGGCGCTATGACCGTTTCTTCGCGCTGCGCGTTAATCGCCGCGTAAAGTGCTTCAATTGCTGCGCGCAGTTCCGTTATATGACCGGGGAACCCGCGAATTGACGTTGTACCCGCTATGATATCTTCCTGCCATGTTGGCGCGGTCACGCCGTACAGGGTACAAAGTTCTTCAACCCTGCTGCGCAGTTCGTTGATATGCGCTGCCTTGATTCGGGTTGTCCCCGCTTGAACGGGGTTGTCGGTATAGGTTTCAGCCGTGACCGTGACCGTCAGCGCCGTTTCGGAAAATGCGCCGTATTGATCCGTTACCCGGAAGACGTAAGCGCCGCCCGCCGACAGCTTGACAGCAAGCACACAGGCCGCAGTCAGATTGCTTGCAATGGTCACGCGGTCGCCGCCGTCCTTCGTATAGCTTGCCGTCATGCTATGCCCGTTCGGGTCGGTCGATACCGACAGCAGCGCCCAAAAAGCGCCCGGCGAAGTCGGCGAAGCAGGAACCGGCAGCAGGATAACAGGCGCAGCCGGGGCCGCGTTCTTGTAAAACAATTCGGACGACGCCGCGTCGGTTGTGTCGCCGTTCGACTGAACCGCGCGAACCTGATAGCGGAAATAATCACCTGAAGCAACGCCCGCGAACGCTGAAGCGGCGTTGAAGCTTCTGCCTGAAGCATTTGCCCATGCTGACCAACTTGCGCCGCTGTCTGTCGTGTAGCGATACTGACAATATGTTCCCGTCAGGTCGATTGCTGCGGGCAATTCCCACGAACAAACGCCGATTTCGGTATACCATCCAGCAGCGGGCGTCAGGTTAATCGGCTTTTCTGTTTCCCTGACAACCGTGACCGTCGAAGAATACGACGAATAGATTTCATCGGAAGAATACGCGCGAACGCGGAAGTCGATATTATCGCCCTTCGACAGGCCGGGGTTATATGAATAACTTGTGCTTGTCGTGTTTGCTAAAGCTGTCCAGTTTCCATAGCTGCCGCCGTAGCGCTTCAGGCGATATTCGATATAATATCTGCTGATCGACGAACCCGTAACGGTCGAAGCGTCCCACGACAGTGCGACGTTTCCGCTTTCCCATGTCGTCGGGTTTGCTGTAAGGTTTCCCGGCGCGGAAGGTGTCGCGACGCGGCAAACGGCGCTTGATTCAGACCAGTCAGAATAGTAATCTGAACCCGCTGAACCTTTTGCCCTGACGCGGAATTTACGCCAACCTTTCGCCGCTGGCAGCGACGCGGAAAGGCTGCGCGTTCCTGTTCCGTAACTTCCGTATGTTGTCCAACTTCCGAAGCTGCTGCCGTTTGAAGAATCCGCATACTGCAAATCATACCCGGTCAACGTGTTTGCGGTTCCGCTGCTTGACGCTGTCCAAGAAACGGTAACGGTTGACGCGGCCGTTTTTGTGCTGCCGACGCTGATTGTCGGCTTTGATACCTTCGACGGAACTGTATAGTTCACGACAACAGAAACAGACGACTTGACGTAAACGTTCGACGTTTTGCCGCTGCTGCTTGACGTTCCTGTACAAATAACGCTGATTGACGTTATGCTGTTCGCCTGATCGACGGTCAGGCCGCTGAAGGTGAACGAGCGCGAAGCGCTGGTATAGTCGTCGGCAGTCAGCTTGACCGACGTATCAATTGACTTGCTGCCGCCGCTATAATTCAGCGTGATTGTCAGATAATATGTCGGTGAATAGGCGTTTGTTGAAAATATCAGGTTCGCCGTTACGCTGTTGATAACGCCCGAAGCGCCCCCGCCGCCTGACAGCGAACAGGTGCGCAGCGCGTTCAGGCCAAGCGAACTTGACCAACTGCCGCTATAAGAAGAAGTTGCCATAGCAAAGCCCCCTTATATCAAGCATAGAAGGAACCGATATAATCAGCAACGCGGTTGACTTCTGTTATCGTTGTGCCGCTGATAACGACTTCGTAAAGCGCTTCTTGCCGCTCCGCGCCGCCCGCTGAAATGTCGTTCTGAATCAGCGTCGGGCGCTGCGCTTCGGTCAGGCTTGAAGCTTCGACGCCCTGAAGCACCTTGAATTCAAGCGTATCGGCGACGCTGCCGCCGCCGCGCACGAATTCGGAAATAATCAGGTCGCGCCGATATACACCCGCCGTGCCGCTGCCGATAGTCAACGCAAGGGTTTCGCCCGCTGGTACAACGTGCAGATATCCCATATTGCTATACAGGCCCGACGCAAGCCGAACGGTATTGTTGTCAACGATTGTCGCCGCAAGCCGTTCGTCGGCGTCCGTGATCCCGCTGCCGCCGAATATTGCCCGGTGAACCTGTGCGTCGTCTTCGGCGTAAATATGCGGGTCTTCAGTATCAGGCGTGAAGATTGTAATTGCTTTCTGTGCCATTATTCCACCTCTGTTCTGATTGTCGAACCGCTTGCGGTAATCGAAAGGATACGCTGTGAAACGCTTTTCGCTGCCGATATGTTCAGATCGCGGTCAACGGTCAATATTGTGTCGTCAAGCTGAAGGTCAAAGTTCATTTCTTCCTGAATCTGCGACAGGTCAATTTCAGCGGTTGACATAGCCGCATATTCAAGCAGCGCGTCGCGCGCGGAAGAAATAAGTTCGTCTTCGCTTTCGGCGTTCGGATAATCAAACGTCATGCTGCGTATATCGCCTTCCAGCAGCGCAGCCGGGCGCGTCGTGTAAACCCTGCCGTCAAGCATCCACAATTCGCGAACCATGCGGTCAGATAATTCGCCCTGGCCTAATGCGATAACATGGTTATAATCGTCAACCCGTCCCGCAGATATCGAAAGGCCGATACCAAGGTCAGAAGAAATATCAGCATAGTCGGAATAATCGACGCAATGCCGGGCCTGAACAATCACCTTCTGAACGGTCGCGTCGTAGATGCATGACAGCGTATAGCCAACCTGAAGCAGGGCTTTTGACAGGCCCGCAAGCTTGTTCTGATAGCGGAACTGATACGACGTCGTTACGCCCGTGCTTGTGTCAGGAACGTCGAACAAGCTGACATAATCGCTGCCGATAACGTCGGCAATCATAGCGTTCAGTTCGGTATCGGTATAAACCTTGTACGCCTGTCCCGCTGGCGGCGTGATTATCCGCATAGACAGCAGCGCGCGCCACAAAGCGCCCTTGATAATGACCGTGTCGCTTGTTGTGTTCTTGCTGACGCTGCGCACAAGCCCGCCGAATTCGCTGCCGTTGATATAGACAAAGTCGCCGCGCAGAATCTTTTCTGCTTGCCATGCGCCGACAGACATTGTCAAGGAAAAGGTATTGTCGGCAAGTTCGCAGTTGTGATGAATCTGCGCGTCGAATGCCTGAAAGTCGGTAATAACGCCGACTTCGGCGCGGTTGCTGTCTGCGTGAATCAGTCGTTCCATAGCGGTTCACTCCTTTGATGAATCAATGTAATGTCAAAGGAATAGTCGCCGTTGTACAGAACAGGAACCATGCCAATAGGCGCATACTTGAAAATATCATTCGTCTTGTCGCGCGTATTGAACAGGTTGCTTCGCCCGCCTGTCGTGCCGATTTTATAAATCTTCTTGTGCAGTTGGTCGATAATGGCCCGTTCGTTTGAAACAAGCGTCGTGTTCAGGGCGTATGTATTGCCGCCGATAGACAGCGACGGGTTTACGGCGGGGCCGTAAATGGTCAGAATCATCGGCGTTTCCCACGAACCGACAGTATTATCAAGCATCGTCTGTGAATAGCCTGTGCCGTATTTATACGGGTATCGCCCGTTGTATCGCTTGCCGTAAGGCGAAGACGATTCAGCGCCGCCCGCAATGAAGTTCTTCGTTTCCTCTGTACACCAATAAGGGATAACGGGCAGAATCGTCAGCTTCTTCGTAACGAACAGCATATGTTTCGACTTGTTCGTTACTTCGCTGGCAATCAGATAGCAGGAAACATACTGACTGTTCAGATACAGTTTGCCCGGCGTCCTGCTGCGAACGTCGTATTCTGTGACGTTGTGCAGACGGTTCAGCAGGGTGTCAAGTTCTGATCGGTTATAAGCGTGTGCGGAAACGATAAAGTCCTTCGTTTTTTCGTGCCGTGAAAACTGTGATACGCTGCCGCCCGTGCCGTCAGGATAACCCGAATATGAATAATCCCAAACAAAATCACGAAGCGTACCTTCTTCGGCGTAAAACCCGGCGCGGTCAAGCCTGATTGTTTCGCCCGCGCTGTTCTCATAAACAATCATACAAAACCCACTTCCAAACCGCGCCGAATCGTGCGCCCGAATTCGCGTTCATTGATCCTGATAACCGCTTCACCAATGCCCGCGCGGTCAAGGGCGGCGACAAGCGAATCAGAAAGTCGGCGCAGCGCATTATCTGAAAGTTCGTAGGTTATCGCGCTGCCTGAATACGAAGGAACCGACGCCGGGGCTGCAAGGGCCGCGCGCGTCGCGCTGGTATTCGCTTTGATATTGAAAGCAACGTCGTTGACGTCGGGCATCATGTCGTCGAAGGCGTCCTGAATGCCTTTCTTTTCGTCTTGCAAGCCTTCAATCATGCCTTCACCCAGCATTCGGCCCACCTGATCGCGCATGACGGTCGAAGGGGAATGAATGCCGAACAGGCCCTTGATAAAGCCCATGACGTCGCCAACCCAGCCCGTTATTTTGTCTTTAATCCATCCAATAGCGCCCTTCAAGCCTTCCCAAAGTCCTTTAACCAGTTCAAGGCCGACGTTCGCCATAGCGCCGACGCCTTTTATCAGGCCCGAAACGATAGCTTCAAGGATTCGGGGAAGATTTGAAACAAGTGTCGGAATTGCTGAAATGATACCTTCGCACAGGGCCGACAGCAGATCGACGCCCGCTTCAATAATCTGTGGCAAGTTCTGAACAATGAAGTCGATAATCGTTTTAATGATTTTTGGCAGCGCTGCCGACAGTTTCGGTATTGCCTTCAACAGGCCGTCAACCAGTTTCATAATGATATTGACGCCCGTTTCAAGGATTTTCGGCAACCAGCTTGTAAACAGGTTCGTCACGCGGTCAATCATGTTGCTGATTGCGGCGTCAAACTGCTGCGAAGCGCCTTCAGTCCCCTGAACCATGCCGATAAACGCCTGAACAACTTCGGTCACGCTTTGAATGATTTCTTTCGTCGCGGGAAGGAACACTTCAGCGACGGCGCGGCCCGCTGCCGTCAACGTCGTCTTCATTTCGTTCATTGCGTCGTCATACGCGCCGAACGCCTGAAGGCTGTCTGTTGACATGATAAGCCCTGCTTCTTGCGCATGGTCGCCTAAATCCTTGAACGCCTGACTGCCCGCGTTAATCAGCGGGTTCAGATCGGTCGCAGACTTTCCAAGAAGCGTCATAGCAAGTTGGTCGCGTTCGGTCGCGTTCTGAATGTTCCCCAAGGCGTCGATAACATCCCAAAAAACATCTTCGTTATCGCGCATCTGCCCTGTTGAATCAGTTACGGAAACGCCCAACTGTGCGAAAGCTTCAGACGTCGCCGCGCTTTCGCTTGCCATGTTCGCGGTTAGCTTCTTCATGCTGCCCGTGATCGTGTCAACGCTGGTATCAATGAACTGTGAAGCGTATTCCCACTTCATCAGGTCTTCGGCAGCTATGCCCGTCGTTTCGGACATGGTTAGAATCGTATCGGCGTAAGTTCCCGCTTCGCCCGTCAGGTCGTATATAGCCTTCCCGGCAGCGACGCAAGCGGAACCGATAGCCGCAAGCGACGCGACGACGGCCTTGCCCGCGACTTCAGCAGCCTTCAGAAGTCCTTCGCCGATACCCGTTGAAAGTTCTTTGACTTTCTCTGTGAACGACGGAAGGCGTTCTTCTGCTTGCTGATATTCGTTGTTCATTGCCGCCATTGCGGTTCGTGCTTTTATCAACTTTTCTTCAAGTTGCTGTGTTTCCTTGCTGTTTCCTTCGCCCGCTGCGCGGTTCTTTTCAATCTTTTCGGTCAGAAGGTCAATAACCTTCTGCTGTGCTTCCATTTCCTTTTTCAGAAGCGACATTTTTTCAAGGTTGCCCGTGACCGAATCCTGATTCAGCTTGTAAACAGCAGAATTTTCCTTCACCTGAAGGCCCAGCAGCCGAACCGACGCCGCAGCTTCGTCAAGCTGCTTTTTATACTGCTGTTCGCCTTCAAGAACGATATTCGTTCGTATATCACGCGTCGGCATCGAAAGCAGCCCCCTTTCCGCGTGTTATGCCGTGCTGATCGTCGTCATAATCGCGCCGCATAAGGTAAAGCGATATGACCGCGCCGGGGTTCATCATTCTGATTGACTGATAATCAAGCCCGGCAACTAATCCATAGTGAACGACGCGCAGCGGGGTCAGTTCCCCGCTGCGCCCGGCGCGTTTTTTTGAATAGCCGCAAGAACTTCGTCGGTATCGCCGTCTTCGGTATCAATAGTGATATTCAGGCCGATAGCACAGGCCCGAAGGAAGGAATCTGTCAGGGTTTTAATATCACGCGGCAGCGTGTTTCTTGAAACGAACTGCGGCGTGATGACTTCGCCGCTGTCCTTGATCGCTTCGCCCTGGCTTGCAAGCAGCGCAATCAATTCGGGGATAATCCGAATCTGTTCAGAATACGTAGCGTTGTTAAGCCTATCCGCAACGCCGTCGATATCGCCGTACTTGTCGGCAAGCTGTGCCATTGCTTCAGTATTCAAGACAAGGTCAAGTTCCTTGCCGCCGATTGTTACTTTTACGCCTTCTGTAAACATTTGCGGTTATTCCTTTCTATCAGCCGCCAGTTCCGCTTGTGATATTTGCATAGTCGTCAATGAACGCCTTCGCGGCAGCGTAGGTGTCGAAAGACTTTCTGTCGCGGAACTTCAGCTTGTCGCTGTTGTCGATATAAGCGCCCATTGCCCGCAGAATCATCGTCGGCGTAGACCATTCAAGATTCTGTCCTTTGGTCTGTGCCGCTTCAGCTTCAATGCGGGCGCGAACCTTATACCACCAAGTCGCGATATAGCTGCGCGAAGTAACGCCCGTTTCCTGATCGGTTTTAGACCGAACGCGGACATACCCGAAGCCGCCCAGCGGCGCGGGTTCGTCTGTGTCTTCATAGTGCGCGTCGGCGCCTTCGCCTGTTTTGACGGTTCCGCACATATACTGTTCATTGTCAAGCGTCAGATCGTCCGTGTTAATGGTAATCTGCGCTTCTGAAATGCTGTTGTCCTCTTCGGCAACAACGTCATTCGCATAAAGCCTGTTGCTGTTCCGCGTGATAGCGACGTTCGCGCTAATCATCATGCCGACTTCGCGGCCCGCGCCGTAAGTAATGGCACTTCCTTCAGTATGCGACTGAACGCGGGCGAAAGCAGCGTAACGCAGTCCAATATCTGCCATTGTTTTAACCCTCCGATTCTAATTTGTCGAACCAAACAGCCGCCATTGCATCAACGGCAGGCCCTTCGGCCTTTGTTTCGGCGTCGTCAACAAAGTGTGTCGCTTTCCTTCGTGAAGCGCCGTAATGATTGATAAATGCCTTTTCGGCGTTCCTGATCCCTTTGCGGTCGCGGCCCTGCGGATAGACTGCAATCTTCTTTTCTGACGACGTATTGACGACGTCAGACGGGCTGACGCTGTCAATCATGTCGCCTGTGTCAATCAGATCGTGCGCCCGGATCGCGTCGCGCCATGAATCCGCGACAACCGCAGCACCCGCCTGAAGCATATCAGGCGCAGCCGTCGAAACAAGGTCGCCGTGCTGCTTCAGATCCGCAAGCAGTTCGTCGAAGCCTTCGCCATTAAACAACGCCATAGTCTGCAATCACTTCGCAATCAAAGATATGATGAATATAACGGGTTTCGATTTCAAAGTCGGTTGTATGAATGACTGTAATTTCATCGTTTTCGCTGAAGGCCCGGAAGAACGCAAGGGCAACGGGGTCGTCTTCCTGAAAAGTAAAATAGTCAACCTGAATTTTCTTTGTCTTGCCCGCTGGTACGCCGTTCGCGTACAGGGTTCCCGTTCCGTAATCGCTCCAAACGGTATAGGCTTTGTCGGAAGGTTTCCTGATTTTCTGATAGCGCGCCGCATCAGGGTCAATGCCCTGAACAATCGCGACGAAGGAATCAATCGTCATTCGGTTCAACCCCCTGACAGACAAGTTCAAGTTTCCTGTTCGGCACAGGATATGAACGAATCACTTTGTAAACCTTCCCGTTGAAGTCAATCAGGCGTTCTTCCTGATAATCAGCTTCGGAAACGGTAAAGGTAACGGCGGGGGTCATACCCGCCGCCGCTGCCTTGTAAAATTCAGATCGCCCGACGCCGCCCTGTTCGGCGTATACGTCGCGGCCTGTTGTGTCGTTACGGGTTTCAAAGCCCGTTTTCGACTTTGTAACAGTCTTGTCAAACAGCTTGATAACAACGCGCCTTTTCAACTGCAACAGCCCCCTTCGCCTTCAAGGGTATTCCTGTCGTCGTGCGTCAGGGAAAGTTTGTTGACAATCGCGTTATAGCTTTCAAGCTGCTTCTGTGCAATCGCTGGTTCTTCCCAAGCCTGATCGGCTTTGACGAAGCATTTAATCGCCTGAACGACGTCAGCGTTGTTTTCGTCGCGGGCGACGCGGCGGGGAACGCCTGACATTTCCATATCCCGCCGCGCCGCTTCAACAACGTCGCGCAGTTCATCATCAAACGCGTTTGACGTCACGTTCAGGGCTTTTCGCACACGTTCAACGATATTCATGCGCGGCCCCCTTCATTAAGTCAGGGACATTTTCACGAATCCGTCAGGAACAGCGGGCTTGCCGTCGAAGATCGCGGTTCCGCGATAATCGGTCAGGTTGCTTCTGAAGCTGCTGTGTTCGCTCTTTTCGACGGTGATATTTTCCGCGAAGTTGCCGTAATAGGTCTTCGGATCGCCGAAGAAGGCGTCGCCCAGCGTCGTAACCTTGTCGGTCAGAAGGACAGGATAGCCCATGATATAGAACTGGCCCGCGCCTTCGCCCTTGACAATCGGGGCCTTTCCGTCGTCCCTGATCGGCATGAACTTCTGCCACAGGGTTTTTTTCGACATGATGAACTTCGCGTTCCTGTCATAAACGCCCGGCAGCAGACTAATCAGGCTGCAAACTTCGGCATAAGTCGGCGTTGCGCCCGCAGTCTTGATTTTGTTGGTTCCAGCCGTCCAAGTCGCGGCGGCGTTAATGCCCGTCGCCTGATTGCTTCCTGTGCCGTTGATAATCCAGTTTTCAATCAGGTAGGCGATACCGTCAGTCAGGTTATCGACAAGCCAAGCTTCAAAGGCATTGACGGTCATATACTTGACTTTCGCGCTGATAGACAGCAGCTTGATTGCTTCAAACCCGGTCAGGTTGACAGCAATCAGCGTGTCAGAAGCTTCGGAAGCGGGCGCGCCTTCGGCGTGATACGCGCCGTCAGTTGTGGTAGCGCTTTCGACGGCAATCGTCACGTTGCCCGGAATGTTGAACAGGGTGATTTCGCCAATCAGGGGCGCAACCTGCGCCAAGCGGCGAACGATTTCATTCTGCGTTTCTGTCGGAATCGCAGCGCCCGCGCTGGCAGCAGCAGAAGTCAGGGCGGCGCGCTGTTCTGCTTCTTCCATAGCCGCCCGTTCGGCGGCGTTAAGGGGAATGCCCATCAGGTGATGAAGGAACGCGCTGCGATATTCAGGGGTCGCAAGAACGTCGCGTTCTTCCTGACCGCCTTCAGGGGTTCCAGCGGGCGGGGTCACGCCCTGCGCCGTGCCGTTCGCGATAGCTTCCAGCATTGCCCGGCGCTGTTCAGCGGCGGCAATAACGCGCGCGCGTTCTTCAAGCAGGGAATTCATTTCGGTCTGAAGGGCATTCAGATCGGCGTCGGGGGCCTGAATCGCGGAACGGATTTCAGCAAGACGCGCATCAATTTCAGCAAGTGTTCTCATTGTGTTTTACTCCTTTTCTTTCTTTTCGGTTCCGATGTAGGAATCAATCAACAGGGACATTTGTTTTCTGCGCCTTTCCAGTCGCTCCGCTGTTTCCTTCGCAATCACTCCGTCGATGAAGGAACGGGCAGAAATATCGGTATCGGCGTCGGCGGGGAATGTAACCGGGCTGACGTCGTAAACCTTCTTGATTTTCAGAATGGTTCTTGTGCGGGTTTCAGAATTGTAGGAATCTTCAGCAACCGTGAAGGCCCATGACATTTTATCAATCAGGCCAGTTCTGATTTCTTCGTGCATCTGACGCGCTGCTTCGGTTGTCGAAAGATCGGCGTCAATCATTAGACCGTGACCGTCAGCAGTCAGCTTCAGGGTTCCGTTCTTCGTGCGGGCGTAAACGTGTCCTTCATGGTCGAATCTGCAAACGACGTCGGACAGGTCCGCGCCGTCAAGCGCGTTTGAACTGACTTGTTCAAAGTATTTGATACCGTCCCATTCATAAAGCAGATACGGAACGTCAAACGTTGTCGCATAACCTGTCGCGCGGTATGATTCTTCTTCGCCCTGCGCCCGTTGCTGAACGACAAGCGGGTTCATACTGCGGTATTCGCGTCCTTTTACTTTCGGCATTTTCATACCCCTTTCAAATTCGTATCAGTTACGATTTTTATTCTTCGCTTTCGCCCTGGCTGTCGTCCTGATCCGCGTCGGGGTCAGGTTCGGGCGGCGTCGGCTGCGGCGCTGGCGGTTCAGGATCGGGAACGGGTGCGGGCGTGTCTTCCCTCGCGCCGTTTTCCTTGTATTCGCCGCGAATATACCGCTTGTCGCCGCCTTCGATATGCGGCAACTGCCATATATCGCAAACGTCATTCTGCGACAGAATGCCCCTGTCAAAAAGCTGCTGTGAAACAAGAAGCTTTGAATTCGTTGACGCGTACTGAAGACGGTTCGCGCTGAACATGATTTCATTGCCGAAGGCGATTTCATGGTCGCTGAACGTCATATTCGTCAGGGTAAGGCCAAGCTGGACAATGAACGGTTCAAGCTTGCCTTCATACCATGCGTTGAACTGTTCTTCGTTGAACTTGTTCTGAAGAATGGCTTCATTGACGCCGAAATAGTTATAAACATTCTCGTTTATAATCTTCATCTGTTCTGCATCGACAACAAACGATTTGCTGTCAATTTGCTTGACGTCAGAATATTTCGCGTCAACAAGGAAAATGCCGCCCGAATTTTCGGCGGCAAGGTTTTCTTCGCGCAACCGTGCGCGTTCTTCCCTGATTGTTGCATCCTTCAGCGTTTGTGCAAGCTTCGCAATGAAGCGCAGCGTCGCGCCGTTCTTGACAGCCTGAACGATACCCTGATTCTGAATATCAATCAGTTTCAGGGTCGGGTCAATAACGCCCGCGTTACTGTCGCCGAAGAAGTCGTTCTTGTATTGCATCTGCGTCATAACGCCCGCGTTTTCAAGTTCGATTGCTGCGCGCTGTCCATTCAGGAAAGTATAGCGAAGATATGGTTTGCCCTGAACCTGAACGATTTCGACGCGTTCAGGGTAAAGGGGATAGTATCCCGTTATCGTCTGATAGTCAGGCCCGTAAAGCGGAACAATGAACGCATTGTTCGACGCCGCGTAAATAGTCGCCGTTCGATAAAGGAACTGCGACGTATTCATATACGGGTTAGGCTTGTGCGAAAGTATCCGCGCAAGCCTTTCGTTTCGTGATCCGACGATTTCGGGCTTTAGCTTTGAAATATGCGTCGCGAAAGCGTGAATCGCCGCGCGCGTCTGCATGACTTCATAAACGCCGCCTTCAAACGTAGTGAAAACGGGGTTATATGCGGTCAGCGTCTTGAAGTAGCCTTCAACCTTGTCGGCATCCTTGCGACGCGGAAAGAGTTTTTCAAGCAGTCCCACGTTCAAACCCCTTTCAGTTCAGATTTACGAATTGGTCGTATTTGTCCTTCAGAACCTTATACCCGTTTATCAGGGCAACGGTTCCGTCAATGCGCTTGCGCGGGTCAAGGCCCTTGACGGGCTGAATATTCCCGTTGATATCAACCTTGATTTCGGTATTCGCAAGGCACATTTTATCAATCGGGTTCCCGCCGTAGATAATCCGCTTCGCCTGAAGGTCAGCTTTCAGCGACTTCATAGGGTCAGACAGCGTATAGATACCCTGACGAACAGGAATCATACTGTTCGGCCCGAATTCAGCCTTGAAGGCCGCAAGCAGCGTGTCGTCAATGTGCCAAGGGTCGAACCCGATGAACATAGTGTAAAGGTCTTCTTTGTCGCGAAGTTCCATGAACCATTGCAGGAAACAAACCTTGTCAACCTTGTTGCCTTCCCAAACGCGCATAAGCCCTTGTTTAACCCAAAGGTCATAGGGCATATTGTCGCGTTCACGTCTGCTGCCCGTCTTCGCCACCTGTTCAAGCACGGTTTCGGGAATCCAATACATTGACTTGACGTAAACGTTCGGGTCGTCAGGCCGCATCATCAGCGCTTTTGCCGCGTTCAGGTCGGTTGTATCGGCAGCGTCGAAGCCGCCGACGCAATAATCAAACGTCGTGTCAAAGGTTGCGTCGTTGTTCAGATCGTCCCAGCGCAGCCAACTTGACGCGCCCGTTTCCTTTAGGTTGAAGTCTTTCGTTTTGACGGTCGGCATAAACGACGGGTCAGCCTTCGCCTTTTCGACGCAGCGCTTCAGGAAGTCATATTTCTTGATGGTTCCAAGGCCCGGATTTGCTTTAATCCAGCAGGTTTCGTCAAGCCATTCGTCAGGGTCGTCAAGTTCATAGATAAACGCTGCGAAGCGGTCGTCGTCAATGGTTCCGTCAAGAACGCCGCAAGCGTAATCATACTGCGCATCAAAGATATTGTCGCGAACAAAGCCGTTCGTCGTGATCGCGAACAACAGCGGTTGTGACCGGGCCGACATTGATTGTTTCATCAGGTCATAAAGGTCGCGATTCTTGATTGCTGCCAATTCGTCGATAATGACGCCGTGACTGTTCAGGCCGTCAAGGCCGTTGCTATTTGCGGCAAGGGCCTTGATAAAGCCTAAATTGTGCGCGAAGTAAATATCGCTGACGCGCTTTCGCAGAATTCCCGACAGGTCGCTTGAACGCTTTATCATGCTAAGACAGGCGTTGAAGCCTAACATTGCCTGATCGCGTTTTGTGGCGACGTTATACACTTGCGGCGAACCTTCGCCGTCGTTCGCAAGAAGGTCGATTTCAACCGCAGCCATTTCGGTTGTTTTCCCGTTCTTGCGGCCTTCGATTGTCAGAACTTCCTGATACTGCCGAAGGTTGCAGTCGTCGACAAAGCCGAAGATTGCTTCAAGCTTCGCGCGCTGGAACAGTTCAAAGCGCAGCGGTTGCCCGCTTTCAGGCTGACGGCAGAACCGTTCCATGAAGTTTATATGTCGGTCAGCTATGGCCTGATCGAAATGCCATTGACCGGGGTTGTAATACTGATAAAGCAGTTTTTCATACATCTGCTTGATACGGCGGCAAGCTTTAATCTTGCCGTCAAGGATAGCAACGGCGTATTGTTCTAACGCACTCAAAATGCGCCGCGCCCTGTGATATAGTCAAGGGCCGCGTTCCTGCTGTTGCCCCCTGAAGGGGAATCGGGCAGCATATCAATCAACTGCTTCATAGTCGTGTTGAAATTTTTAATCATCGTGTTGTAGATATCGACTTCAGAAGACTTCTTGACGCCCTTCTGATTTTCGCCGTTCTGATATTCTTCAGTATAGCCATGAAGGTTTATCAGGCCCTGAAGTTCGTTCAGGGAAACAGCCATAAAGGCGGCATTTTCAATCAATTTTTCGGCAACTTCTGCCGCGTCCTGCGTCAAATTGCTGAAGATTTTCTTTAGTCGTTTTATCTCGCATTTAATGTAATCATCTTTCGACATATCGGCCTTGCGCTTGCTCATTCTACACCCCTTCCCGCGCCCTGTCCGCTAATTTATAGGTTCCACCCCCCGCGGTCTTCGTCCCCCTTCTTAACGATTTCTGATAGGGGGGTCAGCCCGGTTCATAGTTGCGGAACCAGTCGTTAATAATACGCCGCTGTCGTTCCTTGTTGGTTCGGTTGTTGTCGTCTTCCATGTTGGACAGACATTTTTCTAAAGTGCTTTCCACGAAGATAAACGTTGCATCAGGAAACGTGACTGACATTTGCTGTCGGTCAGATCGCTTCGGCAATCCTGCAACAATCCACGCAGTACGAACGCCGGGCAACCCTTCCTTGACTGCCTTGTATACTGCTGACCGAATCAGCAGCATTGCGGGCAAGTAATCGGATATGTCGCCCTGGCTGTCAACCTTGTTCGTCAGGCCTGTGAAGCAATGCAGGATATTGTCAAGGTCAACGACTATATCCATATGCTGCATATGCTGCCGAACGTATGTTGACTTCCCTGAAGCAGGACAGCCCCACACAACTTTAACCTGTCCGCGCGGTATCGGTTGCCCGTTATCGTCGAACATAATGCGAATGTCCGCTTCACGCGCTGGCCTTCCCTGCTTTAGGTTCTTGTGCTTTTCGTGTTCTTCGATATGGCATGAACGGCAAAGCAGTTCAAGATTGTTCCAGCCGAAGACAACTTCAGGGTCATTCACGTTCGCGGGCGTCAGGTATGTTTTGTGATGAACTTCTTCACCCGGCGCGCCGCAGCGTTCACATATCCCGTGACGATATGCCTTGTATGCGTCCCGGCATTGTTTCCACGCCTTCGACGCGTATAGCTTCTTTGCAAAAGGTGCAGCCATTTCAGCCCCCTTGCCAAATAGAAAAGGCGCTGCCTTTCGGCGCGCCCGATACAATTTTTCGACGGTATCATATCACGCCCGAAAAACGGTTGTCAAGTATCATACATGGAATCAATCTTTCTGAAGGTCTGCTTCGTTTCGTCTGAAGCTATGCCGATATATATCAGCGTCGTTTCTTCCTTCGTGTGATTGAACAGCTTCATCAGGCCCGCTATATCGTGCGTTCCCTGATAGTAGTGATACCCGAAGGTTTTGCGCAGCGTGTGCGTTCCAAGGTTGTAATCATCGGCAAAGCCGCCTATTTCCTTGATTGCCTGAATATCGCGGTATGCTGTCCTTCGGTCAATCGGTTTCTGTTTCTTCGTGATGCGGTCAGGCTTTGGCGAAGCAAAGACGTATTCGCCCGGATCGCGCCCGGCAAGGCGTTCTTTGTATGCCTTCTTCAGGGTCTTCGTTATGAACAGTTCAATTTGCTTACCCGTCTTCTTTTCTTTGATAACGAACTTGTCCCTGTCGTAAACGTCGCCCACTTTAAGCAGAAGCAAATCAGATATTCGCCTTCCCAAGTAAAGCCCGGACAGATAAAGCAGATAGCGCCGTTTGCCCGCTTCCGTCTGATCGTCCTTCAGGGCTTCGGCAATTCGGTTGATAACTGCCTTATCCCTGATCGGTTCCACCCGCACAGGATCGCCCCCTTTCTTCGTCCTTTTGTCCCGAAATGCAAATATTGTGACATATCCCGCCGCCCTGCTGCGTTTCACATATATAATGAAGAAACAGATTCAGGTCGGTTCCTGCCGTTTTCGTTGTCCCATCGTCAAAAATAACGTGACATAACAGGCAGGAAGAAGAAAGTCAGTCATAGTATTCGGGCGCTTCTTTCGGGTCGTCGTCGGTATGGTCGAAAGGTTCCCCGCATGAATAGCAGCTTTTCAGCAATGTTTCGTCAATGTCCTTCGGCTGCGGCGCGTAACAGTATGAACAGCAGCGCCGAACGCCGAAAGCAGGATGTTCCCAGTTGGTCAGATGCGCGCAACCCGTTTTAGGATCGCGCCGGGGTTTCGCCTGTGGGTTCAGCATGATTCAGCCCCCTTCAAATTCGTATCTGATACGAATTTCATTCTTCGTCGTCGCCCTGGCTTTCAGTCTGATCGTCGGCAACCGTCAAGGCGACGTGTTCAGCGCACTTCAAACAAAGAACATTCAGCTTGCCTTTGATAACAATGCCGTTCGTGTCTTCCTGCTTCAGCGGCGCAATCAATGCCTTTCCGCAACGCTGGCAGTATGCAATTTCAAGTTCGTTTCTGCTTTCCATCTTTAAGCCCCCTTCAAATAAATAATCATTGCTGCGTTTCGTCTTCCTTTCGCGGTCTGATCGTCATGACATAACCGCAGCGTTCACAATGCCGCAGCGCAAACCCTGCAATCTGAACGCATTCGACAATATCGCGTTCGTCATTGCTGTTCGGTTTGATATAATACTGCTTCTTGCAATTCGGACAGTTCCAGCGGCGCGCAATCTTCATGTCAGTTTGCCCCTTCTGAAGGTATTTGCGAACGGACAGGTTGCAAAATGACTGATATACCCGCGCGTCAAGAACTGGTTCTGACTGGTAACGACTTCAAGCCGCCCGTTTGAAACGCGCCCGTCTGTCGTGACAATGATTTTGTCGCCGCTTTTGTCTTCGATGAAGACAGGCGACGGGTTGACAGGTATCGGTTTTCCTGACTTCAGCTTGATAAACCTGATTTCAGCGCCGCAGCCTTTACACTTCGCCATTGTCAAACATCCCCTTCAGCGCGGTTGTTGCTGCGTTCTTCGCTGAAGCCTTCAGGATAGCGGGCCTTAAGCTTCGCAATATTCCGCTGTGCGATTTCCGAAAGGGAAACGCCCGACGCTTCGGCGAATTCGGCAATATACCAAAGGCAGTCGCCGACTTCTTTTACAAGCCTGTCAATATCCAGCGCCGCGCCCTGCGCCCGGTGCTTCTTCAACAGGTCGATTGCTTCGCCCGCTTCGCCGCACATCCCCATAACCGCATTCAGCAGTTTTTCGTCAGCAGTAAGGTTTTTGTTCGCCGTCCGCATTGCTTGACGCTGGTAGTCGTTGAATAGATAAAAATTGTCGATAACCATGACTTTACGCCCCCTGACTTCTGTCTGAATCATTCCCTTCAGCCCCTTCTTTGATCGTTATCAGGCCCTTTTCTGCTGCCAATAGTGCGCAATGGCAAACGTAACAGTCACGCAGCCGCCTGATTGACTGCCTGTCATAATGCAAAGCGTCGGCGACGTCCTTCTGCTGCCTGTGCTTTGTATAGATCGCGTCGGCGACGTCCGCTTCAGGTTTCCCGGCAAAGATTTCGTCAAGCCGTGAAAAGATTTCGGCCCACTTCAACGCCGTGCAAAGTTCCGCTTCGGCCTGAATCAGCGCGAATGCTGAATTCATCGTCGGGTCAGTATTCTTGCCGCTGCCGTGAATGCCGTTCGGGTTGACGCCGGGCCGCTTGCACAGGTCAGGCGACAGCGGTTCAGGCATTGACGAACGAACAGAATACGCCTTTGACCGTGCAAACATCAGCTTTTCAGATGCTTTCTGAACGAGTGCGTCGCGCTGGTAAAGCATCCGTTCGCATTCGTCATATACCTGACGCGGAATGACTGCCACCTTCGCCGCCCCCTTTCGCCGCTTCGTGCCTTTCGCGTCTTTCTTTCCGGGCTTCGCTCATGCGCTTGACGTCTTCGTATGTGTCGCCGCTGCCGAATTCGTTTCGCCCGTCAAGGGCGTCTTTCATCACCTGATATTCGTCTGCTTCTTCAGGCGTCAGAACGTCTTCGTCGCGCCATTCTGAAAGGATTTTGCGCACATACGAACCCGGAACCCGTGCGCCCATTCGCGCAGCCGTGCCGATAGCCTTTGACAGCATATCGGAACCAAAGCCGCAAAGACGGGCGCAGACTGCAAGCGAACGTGTTTCAGCGGGCGTTGCATCCCGTCCGAAGTCCTGTTTGATCGCCTGTGCAGCGACAGCAGCAAGGGCCTTATCGGCAGCAGCGTATTCGTCGTTTTCGTTTTCGACAACGTGAAGACGTTCATACGCGCGCGCGCGCCCACGCGTGAAGCCGTCGCCGTCGTCTTCATCATCGTCAATATATGTTTCTGTTTCTTTTGGTTTATTGTTTAAGTTTGTATATTGGTACCCTATGTTACCCCCCATGTTACCCCGTATGTTATCCCTTATGTTACCCCCCATGTTATACCCCATGTTATCCGCAAATTGCGGATAAAATCCAGTATAAAACGAGTTATCAACAGGGTTATCCACAATATCCCCTTGCGGTTGTGGATTGCTGACGGCGGTCAGATAGTGAAGTTCGTACATAGGAATATCGGCGTTTTTCTTGCCGGGCTTGTACGAAATAAGGCCGCGCTGTGCAAGTGCGTTCCTTGCTCTTGAAAGCGAATCAAAGCCGATAGGCGCATACGTCAATAAGCGGTCATTTTTGACGCGGATAAAACCGTCAGGCCAATAGTTACCGTTTGCGCGCTGGTTCATAATATGAAAGAGCGATTCCCAAACTAAGATTTCATTGGGCCGTAACCCATTATCAGCAGCGTATTCAATGAACGCATTGTGTTCTTTGACGTAATTGACGAACGGCATTAGATTTCCCACCTTCTATAGCTAATGACAACGCGCTTGCCCTTATATTCGCCGCGCATATGACGCAGAATGATTTCTGCTGTGCTGCTGTCGCCTTCACCGCGCGCCTGAAACAGCCGCACTTCCTGCGCGGCCTTCAGGCTGTCCGCATAGCTGCTGAAGCGGTTTATTTCTTCTAGCGTCGCAAAGCGGATAAACGGAAGGCGACAAATAACCCCTTCGTCAACTGGCCTGTTTTCGTTCGGTACGTCAGGCCATACAATCGCGTGTTGCATCGGATAGCGCAGCACAAAGCGAATCTGAACGATAGGGTTATACTTGTTTTCGTTTTTCATGCAATCGGCAACGTATTCTTCTTCTAAATCCTGATCGCCGACAATCAGGGTCATTCCAGCTTTAAGCATCGCGGGCATGATACATGATTTCACCTTCCTTTGTGCCTGTTATGGAAATGGTCGGCGGGCGGCGAATTGAACGCCGTTCTGCGAAGGTGGCACAGTTCACAGAAACGAACCTGTCCCGCCGAAAATTGTGCGGTCAGGGCCGCACAAGAATTTCAATGATATGAAGTCGATAATACTTTACGCCCGGAACCGCGCCCCATTCGGCGCGGCCTTCGCCCGTGTCCAATTTAACGCGGGCAATCACTTCAGGAAGGCCGAACCCGTACCCATTGCGCAAGCGAACAAGGAACCGCCCGCCATTTTCAAACGTTCGTTTCAGTTCGTTTTCAAATCGCGTCGTATAGTACGGCGTAATTGCACGGTATTCTTCCAGCTTTTCGCCGCTTGCTATCATGTCGAACCATTTCTTTTTAATTGGCAGCGTCAACATTGCTTTTCGTCCTTTCCCGAACCTTTCTGACGATACTGTACGAAGTCCAACCGTCGATAAACTGCGCAGCTATATCGAAGTAGACGGCGGGCAAGTCGTGAACGTCTTCAACGGCGTATTGTGCCTTCAGGTCGCGCCATATGGCCCGCCTGAACGTTTCGCCGTCGTCGGCGTATGAAAACCCGTGCTTTTCGCAAAGGGCCGCAGAACGCGCCTGAACGCGTTTCTGAAGGGCCTTCGCCTGTTTGCTGCTGATTGTTACCTTCTGTTCAGTCAGTTTTTCAAGCTTCTTTATGCGCTGTTCCATTGCAGCCATATAGCCGCCCAACTGCTGAAGGAACAGGCCCATTTGCTGAAGCTGTGTTTCCTGCTGCCGTGTCAGGTTTTCCAGCGGCGCAAGGGCGTTATCATTCTGCGTCAACGATAATCACCCCTTCGGCAGGAATGGGCGCTGTCGCTTCATCCATTGCGGAAAGCACCCGTTCGGCCCATGATTTCACGCCATTGACGAATAGTCGATAACTGTTCAAGTCCCTTTCAGGAAGGTTCCTGAATTCTTCCTGCATGAAGGGAACGGCCCAAACCTTCGATTGAAAGTCGTTGCATATGCTGATAAAGTCAGTCAGGCCCGGTCGCCCGTCGCCCTGGCTTTCGTCCTGATCCGCGTCAAGCTGCTGCATTGCGGCCCGCTGTGCTTGCGCGACGGCGGCGTTTGCCCGTTCTTCGGCATCCGCTGCGGCGTCTTCTGCTTCAAGCAGTTCTTCGCGCAGTTTTTCGACAGCGCCCTTCAGGTCGTCATAATCATCGGGCGCAACGGTTTCGGTTATGACGGGCCTGTTTTCAAGTTCCTTGATTGCGTTCTTGAGTGAAGACGCGTTCATTTCTGCTGAACGCTGCGCTTCTTCGGCCCGCTGCGCTTCGGCGTCAGCGCGGGCCTTTTCCTTCTTCACTTCAGCAATCAGGCGTTTGATTTCTGCCGCCGATTTGCCTTCAAGGTCGTGTTCCTGCACTTCCTGCCGCTGTGCTTCAGGCAGGGCAATCAGGGCCATTGCTGCCGAATACGGCAGCGCCGCAAGCTTGTCGTCGGCAGAAGCTTCAGCAGCGTATCGCATATAGTTTTCTGCCGAAGAAACGCTGATATTCAGCCCTTCAAGATAAGGCAACCATTCGCCATGTTGAAGCATCTGTTTTACTTCGGCAAGGTCGCGGCCTATCTGAATAATTGAAGCCTTTGCGTTTCGATAGTTAATCTGAATATCTGCCGTGATTTCGGCAACCGTGCGCCCGGAAAGGGCGACGTTCGCCGCGCTGGTTGTTAATTCGTTCTTCTGCATTTGTGCCACCTCATGCAAATTATAAAATCGGGTTGCCCGTTATCAGGGCAATGATAACCTTCAGGAAGTAAAGCAGCCCGCCGATACAGGCAGTGCCGCCGAATACCAGTATCAGACAGCCGATAGCCGCGTCGCCGTCGTCGTGTTCATTCCTGCGCACGGTGAAGCCCCCTTTCAAGGTTCCGTGATATATCGAATGTAGTTTTCAATCTGATCGGCGTCAGCTTCGGTCAGATCGCGCAGGGCGTACAGGTCGCAGAATTCGCCGACCGAAGCCAGCGCGCCGCAAAGCCGGGCAAAGCGTAGGCCCTGCGCGATAGGAACGCGCTTGTAACGTCCTTTTGCCTTGTAGGCAATCTGACAGCAACCATGTTGAACGCCGTATTCAATCAGCGGGCGCAGCAGCGCGCCGAAGTTCGCGTTATCAGGAAAGACGCAATAACCGCGATACCGAATCTTTCCCTTTGCGTCAAGAAGTCTGAAGGTATGCCGCCGTCCGACTGCGCGCCCGAAATTGCTGCTTCGTGCGCGGTTGTATATCATCCACGCTGCGCGCGTTATGCCTTTCGGCGAATAGAACTTGTCGCGGTCAATCATCAGAACATACATGGTAAACCGTCCTTTCAGCTTTCAAGTTCAATTTCGACTTCGTCTTCGTCGCTTTCTATGTCGATTTCAATATCGCAAGCGGCGTCCTTCGCTGCCTGAAGGTAAAGCGCGAATTGAGGAAGGCGGCGCAGCGTCAGCACATCCAGCGAACCGAACCACATCAAGCGCTTTTTGCCGTCATTGCCATAACCTTTGTATTCGTGAACCTTGACGCTGAAGGTATTGTTAATCAGTTCGTCTTGTTCGCTTTCACCCAGCTTGTCGCAGTCCGGGGAAAAAGTGATTGTATAGTCGCCGTCGCCGAAATAGCGCTTTTCGCGTTCAACTTCAATTCGGCAATAGACATAAACCAAATAATCGCCGTGTTCATCTGCTTCAAGTTCGTCTTTATCAAAGTAAACGTTTGAAAAGACTTCCTTGCAGCTTTCCTTATAGGCCGCAAATATTTCAGACAGTTTCAAGCGCTGCCTGTGCTTGAATGTCGGCGCTGCACAGATAGATTTTAGCCCGTCGCAGATTTCCTTATAGCTGCCAACAGCCGACGCCTGAAGGGCCTGATTGATAACCCCTGTCAGTTTTTCCGTCATGCTGTTCAGGTCAGAACGTTCGATTGCCTGAATCAGCAGCGGGTCGATACGTTCCTTGAACGCTGCGCGCGCCGGGCCGTTCCATTGCATAGCGTCTTTCAATGTTCCCTGAATCATTGCCGCAATCTGATCGCGGGCAATCTTTTCAATTGTTCCGTCTTCAATCATCTTCTGATAGACGTTCAGAAGGATCGAAGAAACGCCGTCAAGGTTCATCGGGGTCAAGTTCTGTTCATTCATGGAAAGTGCCACCTTTCAAATAAATTTGTCGGTCTTTCCCGACTGCCATCTGATACGCTTTGCAGTCTGCTTGAACATCCATCAGAAAAGAACCGTACACTGTACCGCGTGACTGCTTGCGGGCGAATCATTCCCTTGATTTTTTCGCACCAACAACGCCCGAAGGCGCAAGGGGGTTGATACTGGCGCGGGGGCGCGGAATCGAACCGCGCTGGCGGGCAACACGTCCGCTTCAATCATTCGCCCCCAACCCTAAAGCGAATGACCGAAACGGGAAAGAACCCGGCAAAACCTTTCCCCGCATAAATGGAGCCGGGGCGCGGAATTGAACCGCGCGGCGCGGATCGCTGGCACATCCTCTGTTGATCGTCCGTGAAGAAGGTTTCACCTTCCTTTCACATCTGATAGCGCCCATCCTTGCCCGGCATTGAACCCGCCCTGAAGCGGGTTAAGGAACCGCGACGCCCGCCGCTTCGGTCGCGTCCATGTAAGCGGCGAAGCGGGCAGCGAATAACGACTGAATATCTTCAATCAGGCCGTCAGCGCTTTTCGCTGCCGCGTCGGTCGCTTCAATGTAAAGCGGCACGGCGGGCAGGAAGTCCCCCGTCATAGGGTCGCGCGCTGCCGTGACGCCGATTTGAATGAAGCCTTCCATAATGCCGCCCCCTTTCAGGCCGTCGCCCGCTGCTGCATCTTTTCCGCAATCTGAACCCCCTGACAGGTTCCCAGCAGCAGCGCCGCAACGATTTCTTTCTGATCGTCAGGAACCTTCGCCATTTCTTCAGCAAGTCGTTCGGCAAAGGTCTTCTTTTCGGCCTTTTTAACTTCGCTCATACTTTCAGCCCCTTATTCAAAGTCAACTTCATCAATCACATAATCGCCCGTCGCCGGGGTTCCGCTGATCCTGTACCGCCGCCCGGTGAAGTCGTTGCGGAACAGAATATAGTCAAGCCCGACGCCGTCGAAGCCTGTTTCAAGCAGGGTTATATCTTTCGTATAAATGCGCCCGAAGAACGCCTGAAACAGTTTGCGAATAATCCTGATAGCCTGTTTGACTTCTTGCTTTTCCGTCATGCTGCGCGCCCCCCTTCAGTCGGCATAGTCTTCAACTGTGACGGTTGCGACTTGCAGGGCGCTTGACTTCCATTCAATACGAACGGAAAAGGAATAGCGCCGAAGTGCACAAGTAGCAAGGAATTCTTCATATACCTTCTGAAACTGATCGTCGCGGGGATACAGTTTGAATTTGAAAACGCGCGTATTGCTGTTCATTCTGCCGCCCCCCTTCAGTCGTCTTCAAGGGCGTTCATGGTATCGAACGCGCTTTCAAGGTTTTCAAGAACTTCTTCCATGTTATAAATAATGTTTTCCATGTGTTCGCCGCGTTCGCTTTCCTGAATACCTTCAGGCAGATTGTCGAACGCTTCCTGTTCTTCATCCCGAAGAAGTTCAAAGTCGGTCTTCAGTTCTTCCAGTCTTTCCGCAATCTTCGCGATTGCCTTGCGCCGCGTGTTGTTCATCGAAAGTGCCACCTTTCAAATATGAAATTTCGACGGGCTTGAATGTCCGTTCGCGTCAATTATACGTCTGTAACAGACCACTTGTCAACAACTAATTGACGCAAACGGACATATTATGATAAGATAGCGCCTGAAAGGTTGGTGTATGCAATGAAGGAACGCATTCTTCAGCTTCGCGAAGCCCTGAAATTAAGTCAGGCCGAATTTGCTGAAAAAATCGGTTTAGCCCGTTCGGGCATATCAAGTGTTGAAAATGGTCAGCGCGTCGTTCAGGAACGTCATATCAGGTTGATTCTATCTGCTTTTCCTGACGTTTCTGAAAACTGGCTGCGCAACGGCGTCGGGGATATGTTCAAGGCATCCAGCGGCGAAGCTGAACGCCTTGTGAAAAAATATAGCTTTCCTGACATTGTCGGAAAGCTATTGACAGTTTATGAAGGTCTGAACGAAGGACAGCAAGAAGCAGTTCTTGAATACGCGCAGCGCTTCATTGCGTCCCTGATCGACGACGACGGCATTGAAGCAAAGGTTGCTGCATACCGTGAAGAACTGCTTTCAGAAAGAGAAGCAAAAACATCGTCAGCTTCACAGATTGGAAACGACGAAACGGCATAAAATGAAGGGGGGCTTTTCAATGGGTATCTTTTCGTTCTTGAAGAAGAACAGGCAGCAGGAACAACCGAAGCGGGAACCCGTCAAGCAGGAACAGAAACAGCAGGAAACAGTCAAAATTCCTGCAATGATCGACGGTCAGAAGATCGCCTATCAGTATTCAAAGGTTGACGTTGTCCTTGCTGGCGGCGTGAACCTTGACGGCATCTTCGCGCAGCGTGTACAGTTCGACGTTTCGTGCAGCCCTGTCGCCCTGGCTGTCAACGGTCAGTATTTCGGAACGATAGGAAACGGCAAACTTTCCGAAATGGTTTCAGACTGGTTCCGTCGCGGCGAACCTGTTTTCGCGGTTGTATCTCAAATTGACGACGAACGCTATTCTGCGACAATTGATTTATACCTTTACCGCGACGAACTGAAATATCTGCTTCGCCGATATCCTGAAGCGAAGGCGTACAAGCTGACGGGCAACCGTCGCGGGGAACTTCAGGATAATATCAGTTATTGCGAACGCGGCGACGAATGCGCCCTTGACTATAACTTCGATAAAGAAAAGTATCTTGTCAGCGCTGGCGTTTCTGATATTGGTTATCTTCCTGCTGCTGCCGCAAAGGTTGTCGAAGAATGCGGCGAAGATAACGTTTCTGTTTATGTCGCTGCCGTATCTTCTGACGACGAAGGAACCGACGAAGTATCGGTTTATATCTTCCCGAAAAGGAACTGACAGCAATGAAGCAATCAACCCAACCCACAACAAACGCGGTCATATATGCCCGCTATTCGTCGCACAGTCAAACGGAACAGTCGATTGACGGTCAGCTTCACGACGCGTATGAATTCGCGCAGCGTGAAGGGTATACCATCGTCGGCGAATACATTGACCGTGCGCAGTCAGGAACCAAGGACAATCGGCACGACTTTCAGCGCATGATTGCCGACGCGCCGAAGAAGCAGTTTCAGGCCGTTATCGTATGGAAACTTGACCGTTTCGCCCGGAACCGATACGACAGCGCCATTTATAAAGCGAAGCTGAAGAAGTTCGGCATTCGGGTTGTTTCCGTCATGGAACGGATACAGGATAACCCGGAAGGCATTATTCTTGAAGGTATGCTTGAATCAATGGCTGAATACTATTCGGCGAACCTTGCCGTCAATATCAGGCGCGGTCAGCGGGAAAGTATCGCAAAGGGCCGCTTCTGCGGCGGCGCTGTGCCGTATGGATACAAGAACGCTGACGGGCATCTGATCGCCGACGACAAAACAGCGCCTATTATCCGCGAAGTATTCAGCCGCTATGCTGCGGGCGACAGCATGAAGGATATTATCGACGATTTGAAGAAACGCGGCGTCAAGTCTTCCAGCGGCGGCGAACTGACGTATACCACCTTTTCAAGGGCGCTGCTGAACCGGGCCTATATCGGCGAATATGCCTATAACGGCGAAGTTGTGCAAGGCTGCGCCGACGCCCTGATTGACGCCGATACCTTCGCAAAGGTTCAGGAAAAGGTTGCAGCGCGACGCCGCGCGCCCGCCGCTGGTAAAGCAAAGGTCGAATACCTTCTTCAGGGTAAATGCTTCTGCGGGCATTGTGGCGGGCATATGATCGGCGAATCAGGCCGGGGCCGTCATGGTGCGACATACAATTATTATTCATGCCGTAACCGCAAGAAGAATCATAACTGCGACAAGAAGAACGAAAAGAAAGATTTTGTCGAATGGTACGTTGTCGAACAAACCCTTGAATATATCCTGACGCCTGATCGAATGGACAAGGTCGCCGCTGCGGTCGTTGCAGAGTATAACAAGGAATTCGGCGACGGGCCTATCAAAGAAAAGGAACGACAGATAAAGAAAATCGGCAAGGAACTTGATAACCTTGTCGATAGTCTTGCAGAAGCGCCGAAGGCAGCGCGCCCGCGTATTTATGCCCGTATGGAAGAATTAGAAGCGCAGAAGGCCGATATCGAAGTTGACGTCGCAAAGCTGAAAATCGCGCAGGGCATCCGCTTTACTGAAGCAGAAGTCAAAGCATGGTTAAAGCAGTTCTGCAAGGGCGACTTGCTTGACGAAGAATTCAGGCGGCGTATCATCGACGTTTTTATCAATTCGGTTTATCTGTATGATAGGCGCGTGATTATCTTCTATAACATCAAGGGCGGCAAACAGGTCAGTTATATTGACGTCTCTGAAGCCGACATTGAAGGCAGCGGCGGCGAAGGTGTTTCGGATTTGATTGCAAATGCTCCACCAAACGCAAGCATATCCGAACCGCGATTTATCTTCGTGAACGGGGTTTTCGGAATCGTGCTTGAAAGACAAGAAGAACAGGGCGAATGAATTTCGCCCTGTTCTTTTGATTGTTCGTGTTTTTTGCTCAAAACAAGCCCGCTGCACAGCTGATCCGTTCCGGATCGCATCCGGATCGCGTCAAAATTCCCGAACAATCAGAATCGACGAATGAAGTTTTATTGATTGTTTTCGTCGTCGGGTTTGTCCTGGCTTTTTTTGACTTCAGAACCGTCGTCATTCCCCTTCATGATTTCAAGCGCGCGTTTCATCGCATTCGGAATAGGAACGCCCATCTGTGCCGCGTTTTCGACGACGCTGATACCTTCAGACGCTATGAACCATAGACAAGTAGCGCCGCTGACGGCGGCAAACTGTACGCCGACGTTCAGGGTAACAGCATGGTCAAGCAGATAGGCCAAAGCAACGATAACGATAATCAGAAGCTTTTTCATAAGCCCTGAAAACGCCGTGCTTGACGATAAGCCGCCGTGTTCTGTCTTCAGGGATTTTCCCATAAACCCGCAGATAATCCCTGTCAGATAATCCAGCGTCATAACCGCAAGCAGAACCCACAGAATCGGCGGCAGTCCGCTAAAGAAGGAAACAACAGCGCCAAACGCTGCGGCAATGGTTTTCCAAATGTTTTCTTTCATAAATTGTCATTCCTTTTCTTATTTGTCAGGGATTATTCATTATTGACTTCGGTTGCGGTCGCGCCGGGGTAACATTCAAGCAGATAAGTCGCCGTCGCGGCGTCAAGGCCCTTGATTGTGACGGTGAAGGTCATACCAGCAGGAACGGCGGGTTCATCTTCTGCCGCATTCAGCAGCGCGTCAAGACGGTTCCACGTCGCCGGGCCGCAGACGCCGTCAACGGTCAGATTGTTCGCAGTCTGAAACGCTTTGACAGCGGCAAGGGTTTCGTTCCCGAAGTCGCCGTCAGCGCCGTATTTCGGAAGACTGAAGCCAAGCTTCAGCAATCCTTCCTGAAGGGTTTTGACGTTGTCGCCTTTGCTGCCCTTGCGGATCGTCGCCCGCGTCCCGCTGCCGCTGGTTGACGGCGTCGGTTCAGGTTCGGGCGTCGGCGTTCCGATTTCATCGTATGCGCCCTTTGGTATTGCGTAATGCGTCCAAGGATAAGAAGACAGGGGCTTTTTGACTGTCCCGGTCGCGTGTCCGCGACAGTCGATAACGTCGCCGTCGCCAAGGTAAAAACCAGTATGCGACATTTTGCTTTTGTCGTTCTTGTCTTCATGGAATACGCAACAGGGCGTATCTTTCGGCATAGCTGCAATCGGGCCTTTTTCAATCCAAGTATCAGACTTGTATTGTGTCGCCGCGCCGATAGAAGATATCGACAGGCCCGCTTCTTTGCAGACGATATACGTCAGGCCGCGACAGTCGAACGCCCGCTTTCCCTGATACTTGCACCCGTCGCAGGAACCTTTCTTTCCTGACAGAACAGGACAGTATTTATAGATCGCGTCAGCGTATGCGGGCCGCGCTTCGGCCCTGTTCTTTCGTAGCGAAGGTGTACAGGTTTGCCCGGTCGACGCGTAAACGTAAGGGCAACCGACGTATTTGCGGGCAATCTGCGCCGCGTAATCAATCTTGCGCAATGGGTTCACCTTCCTTTCTGATTTCAACAGCCGTCAGCGCATTCAGGGCGTTATCAATCAGGCAGCGTTCGCGACTGTACGCGACGGCATGGGCGCGCCATGCGTAGAAGTTCCGACGAACGTCTTCTTCAATGCCCGGATAATAGCGCGTCGGCAGCGTGTAGGCCGCGCCGTCGTCAAAATAGAACGTTATTTCAGCCGTTCTTTTCAGCGGGTCGATAAAGATTTCATACGGTTTATTCATCGTCGGCCTTTGCGGCGTCAGGCGCTTCGGGCCATGTGATATTAAACGGGAACCCTTCCTGTTCAGGCAGATCGCGCAGCGCTTGACGATACGCGGCCCAACTGCCTTTAAGAAGCGCCCTGAAGCCTTCTATCAGATCCTTGAAGCATTTCAGCAGCGTCGTCGCTGTGATTGTGTCGGGAAGTTCAATGCCGAAACGGTCAAAGGCAAGCTGACCGTCGCTGCGTTCAAGCAGCCTGTTCCGAATAACCCGCGCAAGCGCTGCGGCAAGTTCTTCGTCTTTGGCAAGGCAAGCCGCCTGATATGCGTTTTCCTGAATATCAGGTTCTTCGCTGCGCATCTTGTCGCAGATTGATTCAAGGCGGGCAATGCGTTCTTCATTTTTGACTTTCATTTTTGTTTACCCCCTATAAAAGTCTGTTCAATAGTTCTTCCATATCCGAAATGATTTTTCGGCAGTTTCCGCGCTGCGCGTGTGCTTTCCATGAATTGAACGATTCTTTCAGCGCGTCGGCAGAAATGCGCCCGCTTTCAGCAAGCTTTGCCATTCGCTTTAGCTTGCGTCGTTCCCTGACAACTGACTTTCTGCCGATACGTCTGACAACTTTTCCCGTATCCGTCAGAATAAAACGCCACTTCAGCCATATGACGCCCTGTTTCAAAGGGTATATCTGCGTTTTACTGTTCAGCGTCAGTCCAAGTGCCGCAAGCTTTTCGGTTATGTCCTTCAGGGCGTTTTCAAGAACGGCCCTGTCTTCATGTATCAGAATAAAATCGTCCATATACCGAAGATAATGCCTGATGCGCAGCCGTTCTTTAATATAATGGTCAAGGTCGTCAAGAACAGCAAGTTCGGTCAGTTGTGATACCTGGCTTCCTAAACCGATACCAGTATCGCCGCCGAAGCTGTCGATAATCTGATCGGTATAAAACGCTGCGCGCTGATCGGTCAGGCGCTTTCTGATCGCGGCCTTTGCGACGTTGTGCGGCGTTTCTGCGAAATAATGCCGAATATCACATTTCAGAACCCAGCCTTTCGCGCCGTGCTTGCGATAATACCGCTGCAAGTGAACCGTCAGGCGGTTCAAGGCATCGTCAACGCCCCTGCCGCGCAGACAGGCGCAGCTATCACGAATAAACGAACGGGTTATTTGCGGGTAAAGCACATTGTCGCAAAGGCTTCGCTGAAATTGACGGTCTTTCAGTCGTGTCGCAACTATTTCGCGTTCTTTCGGTTCGTGAACCCTGAAACGCTGATAGCCGCTGATTTTATACGTTCCGTCAAGCAAACTTTGCCGAAGAAGATATGTATTCTTCAGGCCGTTTGCTTCGTAGCCTGTTACGCTGTCTTTCCATCTGACATTACGACATGACAGCTTCAGGCCCTTGTAAAGTTCTTCAAACGTAATAGCATCGTCAACGGTCTTGTTCATATTCAATTAAAAAACGGCGCTGATAGCCGCAACAGCGCGAACGCTGGCGGCGTCGCCGTTCTATGTTCCCCCTATTCGGGGCGGGTCAAGCGTTCCTTGTGTGAGTAGCACAGATTTCAACCCTTGCCCTGATAACAGGGACGAAGCGCCTACTTTAAGCGGGCATTATCTCACAATCCGCCGCCGCGCCGTTCCCGTTGTACGCGTTGTTGTTGTTCTGCGCGCCCGACGTGTTGACGTTCCGCGCGTTGTTCGCGTTGCCGGGGTTCGGCGAACGCAGCCACCAGTTGCGGGCCGTAGCTATAACGCTTTACCCTTTATCATTCGCCCTGAACGGGCGTTTGACAGCCTTTATCAGCGGGCTGAAGAATCGCTTTGTACCTTTTGCGGTCGCTTTCCCGCCATTTCTTTATCAGGTTTTCGGTTTCAATGACTTGTCCTGTCCAAAATTCGATACGTTCATTTTCGATGCAAAGGGTACAATATGCGACGTCAAGCAGGGTTAGCAGCGCTTCAGCGTGTGAATACGCTTCAACTTGCTGCGCCCGCCTGTATGTATAATCTTCCCACGTTACCACATTGACGGCATTTGCGCGCTTGACGCAAGTAAGAACGTCAAGCGCTTCATGAACGATATGCTGCGTCATAATCCAGCGGTCGCGCTTCGGAAAATACTTTTCATTCTTGCAAATCTGAACAGTATAAACACAAAGGTTATTCGCCTGAATTAGAACCTGAAGTTTTCCTTCCGAACGCTTTGCTTTGATAACTGACATATCTTCACACCTTCAAAAAGGGGTATCTGCCGCCTTGACGGCGGCAGATTGAACGGGGATTAG
>OCTX012280281.1_pt1 | contig 32882 bp, 23 predicted proteins | sample 1539691 | NCBI WGS metagenome assembly OCTX01 (sample SAMN02144231, study PRJEB22623) | gut metagenome | biome: sheep rumen | host: Ovis aries | place: New Zealand
CCTGTGACGACCGAGCCTGTGGCGACCGAGCCCGTGGCGACCGAGCCTGTGGCAACTGAGCCTGTGGCGACCGAGCCTGTGGCGACCGAGCCCGTAGCGACCGAGCCTGTGGCAACCGAGCCTGTGACGACCGAGCCTGTGGCAACCGAGCCTGTGACGACCGAGCCTGTGGCAACCGAGCCTGAGGACGAAGCCGATGAGCCCGAGGCCGATGAGCCGGCCGATATCACGGACGAAGACGTTTTGTCCGTCATTGAGCTGTTGAAAGGCATTGACTCTCTTCAGGAGATGCAGAACAAGCGGAAAACGATCACCGTAAAAACCGTTTATGCAGACGCCGAAGAGGAACACAAGGCCGCTCAGCAGCAGTACAAGGAATACGTGGACGGCATGTTTGAAAAACGCGCCGCTGCGAAGGCTGCCTATGATGCGCTGACCGACGAGCAGAAGGAGCAGGTTCGCAGCGACGAAGAGGCCGCCGCCGGTCTGGCAAAGCTGGATCCCTACGATCGGCTTGCCAACGTATTCCCTCTGACAGGCGACTACCCCATCGCCATTACCCCCAGCACCAACGAGTATTCCTTTGAGGTCGTCCGTGCTTATGAGCTCAGTCAGAACATCACCGGCGACAAGGACTTCCCTTGCACGCTCGTTCTCGTGGATGTGTCCGGCGATGCGACAAGCTGGTCTCCGAACGGCCTGTATCAATACGGTCAGAGCAACTACGAGATGACCTATTGCATAGACCTGAGAGAGCCGACCACCCATGGCTGGCACTATAAGCGCATCAATCTGGAGGACTGCGAATACTACACGAAATCGGACGCGAGCCATATCCGTGCCATCATTCTGGCCTCCTATCCCTTTATTTCCATGGAAGAGATGAAGAGCGCCCTGATTGCCGGCGGCTATAACGCCGAGTACGCCAACGCCCTGACCCGCAGCGATATCATCGCAGCTGTCCAGCAGGCGATCTGGGCTTACGCCAACCGCTCGAACATGGAAAACATCGAAGCCTCCATCGTTTACGGCGGAACGGGTGAAATCATTGATTATCCCTATGCCTCCCGACGTCTGATCACGACGATCCACGATTACCGCAACGAGCTGTGGGATTGGTACAACACCGGCTTTAACTACGCGGCACGCTATCCCACCTATTATCCGGAGATTGAGGCGCGCGTCAATTCTCTGACGCAGTATCTGTGCGATCTCCCCGGCGTGGAAGCTCCGGACGATCAGATCATCATCACCGATGTCACCGTTGCCCGCTCCTCCTTTATTGAAGGCTCTGACGATACTTACAGCCTGGATCTGAACATCTTTCTGAACCACGGCACGGCGGACGGTGATGTCACCATTACCATTACCAGTTCGTCAACCGGAGAAAGCGGCGAGACCATCACCAGCACCAAAACCATAGAGGTCAAAGGCGCGTCCAAATACGAGGTCAACATCTCCGCCAAATATGGCGACACGGTCAAAGTTGTTGTCGACGGCACACAGAAGCTGCCCAAGGGCGTTTACTTCTACGAGCCTGAAGGCGGATATGATAAGTCCCAGGCGCTGGTCGGTATCGGCGAAGGTGAGACGAGAGTCCACGCCGAAAACTCCTTCGTTTTTGAAAAAGATATCGACATGGGTCTGCGTGTCTTCAAGACGACGGAAGAAACCCAGATTCCCATTTCGAATATCACCTTTGACGTCTACCGTGTCGAGATTGAGGAAGGCGCCACACTCAGTGGAAAGCCAACCGCAGAAGAAATTGGCATGTACGCAAAAGATGAGAATCTGGCAGGCTCCCTTACCACGGATTCTACCGGCTATGGCTTCCTTGCGCTTGAAGAAGGCACCTACCTGGTTGTTGAGAAAGCCAGTCCCAAAGTCAAGGCGCCTGCAGACCCCTTCTATGTGACAATCCCCACCTCCGTTGAGGTCGTCGATGAAGACGGAAACGTCACCGTAGAGCATCAGGATATTGTTGCTGTCCATGTGGAGAACACGCCGGCAGACGCGCCGGATCCCGCTGCTGCGGTTCTGGAAGTAACCAAGGAGTTCAAGGGCAGAGACTGGGAAGAGAACGATGCTTTCACCTTCCGTCTGGAAGCCGTCACCGAAAACGCTCCGCTGCCCGAAAACACCTATGTCACTGCGACCAAGGACGCTCCCATCGCGGTCTTTGATTCGATCAGCTTCAAGAAGATCGGCACCTACGAATACCGTATTTCGGAGGTTTCCGGCCGTATCCCGGGCGTTACCTACGACCTTGCCGTTCACAAGGTCTTGATCACTGTCGCGAAAGCAGCCGACGGCAGCAACAAGCTTGTCGCCAATGTCTCTTATGACGGCGCTCCCAGCCTGACGATCACAAATACCTTTACGCCTGTTGAGGCCGCGCCGGAAGTGACCAAGCTCCTTGAGGGCAGAGACTGGGAGGATGACGATTCCTTCACCTTCCAAATCGAGGCTGTGACCGAGGGCGCTCCGATGCCTGCGGAAACCACTGCCACCGCCACCAAAGCGGCTCCCGTCGCCGTTTTCGACAGCATCTCCTTTGAGAAACTCGGTACTTATGAATACTGCATCACCGAAGTCAACGGCGGCATCCCCGGCATCTCATACGACATTTCCGTTCACCAGGTCATTGTTACCGTCAGCAGGGCTTCTTCGGGCAACGCACTCGTTGCCGAAATCACTTACGATGGCACCAGCTCCCTGGTTGTCACCAACCGGTTTACGCCCGCCGAGGCCGAAATTGAAGTGACCAAGCTCCTCGAGGGCAGAGACTGGGAGGATGACGATTCCTTCACCTTCCAAATCGAGGCGGTGACCGAAGGCGCTCCGATTCCCGCCGAAACCACCGCGATCGCCACTAAGGATGCGGTGACCGCAAGCTTCGGTACCATCACCTTTGTGAAAGCCGGCACCTATGAGTACACCATCACCGAAGCGGAGGGCAGCCTCCAGGGCGTGACTTATGACCTCACCGCGCACAAGGCCGTCGTGACTGTCACCAAGGACGAGGAGAATAACAAGCTCATCGCCTCGGTCGCCTATGATGACGGAGCCGAGAGTCTCGCCGTCACAAACCGCTTTGACGAGCCCACTCCCGCTGAGGCCGAAATTGAAGTGACCAAGGCCCTCGAAGGCAGAGACTGGAATGAGGACGACGCCTTTGCATTCCTCCTTGAAGCCGTGACCGAAGGCGCTCCAATGCCCGAAGTAACTGCCGAAACAGCCAGCATGGGCAATCATACCGCTGTCTTTGGTCCCATTTCCTTCGCCGAGGCCGGCACCTATGAGTACTCCATCACTGAGGTCGACGGAGGCATCCCTGGCATCACCTATGATATTACGGCCCACAAAGTCATCATAACTGTCACGTTGGACGAAGAAGCCAACGAGCTTATTGCTTCCGTTACCTATGACGGCGCTGCGAGCCTTACTGTGACCAACACTTATTTCGAGCCAGCTCCTGCAGAGGCTGCCTTTGAAGTGACCAAGGCTATCAGCGGCAGAGAGTGGAAGAACGATGACTCCTTCTCCTTCCGTCTTGATGCAGTGACTGAAGGCCTTGAAAGCATTCCGATGCCCATGGACATCTATGCTCTCGCCACCAAGAACGAACAGACGGCCGTCTTTGGCACGATTCTCTTCCCGCAGGCCGGTACCTTTGAGTACACGATCACCGAAATTGACGGCGGGATCGAAGGTGTCACCTATGATATTACAGCCCATAAGGTCATTGTGACCATCACTTTGGATGAAGAATCCAAGGCACTCGTTGCTTCCGTCACCTACGACGGCGCTGCGAGCCTCACCGTGACCAACCGCTATACCGAACCTTCCATCGCGGAGGCTGCGCTCGAAGTCACCAAGGCCATCGATGGCAGAGAATGGCTTGAGGACGACGCCTTTTCCTTCCAGCTGACCGCTGTGACCGAAGGTGCCCCGATGCCCGCGGAAACCACCGCAACTGCCACCAAGGATGCGACGACCGCGAAATTTGATACCATTACCTTTACGGAAGCCGGTACCTTTGAGTACACCATCGCCGAGATTAACGGCGGGATCGAAGGCGTGACCTATGATCTCACCGCGCACAAGGCTGTTGTGACTGTCGCCGAGGACGCAGAAGGCAAGCGACTCATCGCCTCTGTCTCCTATGATGACGGAGCTGAGAGTCTCACCGTCACGAACCGCTATACCGTGCCCACTCCTGCCGAGGCTATCATCGAAGTAAGCAAGGCGCTCAGCGGCAGGGCATGGACAGACGACGACTCCTTCACCTTCCGCCTTGAGGCCGTAACCGAAGGCGCTCCGATGCCTGCGGAATCCACCGCAATCGCTGTCAGGAGCAAGCCTACCGCCAGTTTTGGCCGTGTTAGCTTCAACAAGATCGGCACCTATGTCTATCGCATTACCGAAACAAGCGGTACCATTCCCGGCGTGGTCTATGATCATACCGCTCACCAAGTGATTGTGACTGTCTCCCGCGCTACTGACGGCAGCAACAAGCTTGTCTCTTCTGTCAGCTATGACGGGTCTGACCACCTCACCGTGACCAACACCTATCAGCCGACCCCGGTCAGCGTTGATTTCGGCGGCAAGAAGACCATTTCCGGCAAGACTACCACAACGCCGACCTTCACCTTCACTCTGACGGAAACAACGGCAGGTGCTTCTTACAAGGATACTGCGACGGTCAAGGGCAGCGGAACCTTCAGCTTCAAGACCATCACTTACAGCAAAGCCGGCGTGCACACCTATGAGATCACCGAGGTCAAGGGAACTGCAGCCGGGTGGATTTATGACACAAAGAAATACACCGTTACCGTAACCGTCACTGATGACGGAAATGGCAATCTGTCCGCTGCGGTCAGCGGTCTGAATCAGGGCGTAGCAGAATTCAAAAACGTCTATGATCCCAGCCGGCCGCCCACGGGCGATGATTCGCATCTGCTCGGCTGGAGTCTTGCCGCCCTGGCTTCGCTCGCCGCTCTGTCTTATCTGGGCATCCGACTGAAAAAACGGCGCGGATAAAATCCGACAGAAGCAAAAATAATTGTATAAAGCCTCCGTTTACAGGAAAGAATAGCAATGCAATCCAATTCTCGTAAACGGAGGTATTTTTATGAACAGCAGCAGCTCCGGCAAAAAGCTGGAGAGTTTTCTTTCCGGAAAGGGCTTCTACATAGTCCTTTTCCTGTGCGCCGCAGTGATCGGTGTTTCCGCCTGGATGATGGCGGCCGGGAATGAGACTATGAGCAACGATGCCCTGCAGACCAGCGTAAGCAATCAGGACGACCGCCGCGTGGAAACCGTGATTATTCCTGCCCGGCCTGATAAGCCGGCCGCTCTCGAGCCCGATCTCGAGGCGGAAGCCCCCGTCGTGTCCGATGAAGGCCCCGCCGAAGTGACGGTGCCCGTGGACAATGTCGGCAGCCAGACGGCGGAAGTCCCCGCATCTGTCTTCACCTGGCCGATCAGCGGCGAGCTGGACCGCGGCCACAGCGGCGACCGTCTCGTCTACGACGTGACCATGCAGGACTGGCGTACCCACGAGGGGCTTGACATTCTGGCCGAGCGCGGCGCCGTAGTACAGGCTTCCTGCGCCGGCACAGTGGAGAGCGTCCGAAAGGACGATATGCTCGGTGTTGTTGTAACGATCGCCCATGCCGACGGCAGCAAGAGTATCTACGCCAATCTGGAAGACTCCCCCGCCGTCACAGACGGTCAGTGGGTGGAAGCCGGGCAGGCGATCGGCGCGGTCGGCCACAGCGCGCTCTGTGAGGTCGGTCAGCCCTCTCATCTGCACTTTGCGCTGCAGGTCGGCGGACGCTGCGTTGACCCCATGGAGTATCTGGCTGGATAAGGCAAAAGCGATCGGAAAGCGCAAAAAAACTGTTGACAACTGAGCCTTTGGCTGATATAATTCCTATGCTGTTTCGATAGCACATGGCGGCATAGCTCAGTTGGCCAGAGCATTCGGTTCATACCCGAAGTGTCCCCGGTTCGAATCCAGGTGCCGCTACCAGAAGGCGCGATCGCATGATCGCGCCGTATCTGGCCCGTTGGTCAAGTGGTTAAGACACCGCCCTTTCACGGCGGTAACATGGGTTCGAGTCCCGTACGGGTCACCAAAATAAAACAGTCCGCTTGTGCGGGCTGTTTTATTTTGCATCGCTTTCGTTGGCTCTCGCCCCATCGGGTGTCACGGCGCAGGTTGAGTCCCGTAGGAGGCGCCAGCTTTCAGAAACAATCAAACTCTTTGGGTCTTCTTGTTTTGGCTTATGAATATATGTTGCCGTAGTCAAGCCTCACGCGTGGTCTCCTGAGCCTTGATGAAAAGCAAAACTGTTTCACCCCGTCTCTCAGAATGGGCCGAGAAGCGGGGTGTCAGTTTGTCTGCTGCAAGCCGAGGCATGCCTTTTTGCGGCCGCTTCCGAGCGGAATGCCGCCCTTCATCTTAGTTTGCAAGGATAGATAATTGGTTCCACGAAAGCTGAAAATATGATAAATTTTCATTAGAAATTAATGGGCATTTTTTCTTAATTTTGTGGAAAAACGGCAAATTTCTCTTGCTTTTATACTTGCTTTGGGATAGAATTGTTTGGAGATAAATGTATGTTTTTTTCACACTGGGGAGGACAAAATGAAGCTGACAAAAAGTGAAATGGAAATCATGAATGTTCTATGGAAGGCCGACCGCCCCCTGACCCGGAGCGACATTCTCGAGCTGTCCACGGACAAAACCTGGAAAGATAATTCGATCCATATTCTGCTCAACGGCATGCTGAAGAAGGACGCCATTGGTGAGGCCGGCTTTGCCAGAAGCGGCAAGGTTTGGGGTCGTCTTTACGCGCCCAAAGTGTCTATTGATGAGTATTATGCGGAAAACATCTTTTCTCAGACCAGTGTGAGGGAACTCCCGCTGCTGTTCTCCGCCTTGATTAATAACTCCGAAGTAACTCTCGAGCTGATCGAAGAGCTGGAACAAATTCTTCAGAAACGCAAAAAAGAACTGTGTTGAAGAACCGAACGGCAATCAGCGTCTTTTCCCTGTTTGTTTTTCTACCGTTTGAAAATCTCTCCTTGCTGCTTGAGTTTTATCCGCAGCGGAGGAGAGATTTTTTGCGCCGTTTCCACGGCAACATTCGGTCTTCTGACGACGAAAAACGTTCCTGACAGAGTTACCGTAGTGTCCTTCATCAGAATCGGGAATCGTTCCGGCCGCGTTCACAGCAGCTCACTGATGATTTTGACGGCCAGCAACAGCAGCACCAACAGAATGATCGGACGGACGATTTTCGAGCCGTCCTTGATCGCGAGGCCGGAGCCCAGATAATGGCCGGCCATCGAAGCCAACGCTGCGATCAGCCCCAGCGTCAGAAACACCTTGCCATTGATGAGCGAGGTCGCCAGCGCGCCGACATTGCTGGCCAGGTTTACAAGCTTCACATTCCCCGCCGCGGTACGCAGATCCAGCTTGCCGAGCTGACAGAAGATCAGAATCAGAAAGGTGCCGGTGCCAGGGCCGTAAAAGCCGTCGTAGGCGCCCACCAGCACCGAGGCGCCGAGGACAATGACCGTCTGTCTGCCAGGCGCGATATCGCCCCGCTCCTCCGGCAGCTTTTTCTGCCGAAGCACGACAAGGGCGACGATCGGCAGCACGAGGAGCAGCATCCATTTCAGATAGCGCTCGTCCACGGCCAGCTGCAGCCGCGTGCCAAAATGCGCGCCGATCAGCGCCAGCAGCACCGAAGGGATGCCGAGCTTCCAGTCCACGTAGCCGCCGCGGATATAACGTCCGGTGGATACCGCCGTCCCGATACAGGAGGAGAGCTTGTTGGTGCCGAGCGCCAGATGCGCCGGAAGTCCGGCCAGAAAATAGGCCGGCACGGAAATGATCCCGCCGCCGCCCGCGATTCCGTCTACGAATGAGGCGAGAAAGACGCCGACAACCACGATCAGTACCATTTGCAGCGTTAATTGCATGGGAGCTCCCCCTTTCTTTTTTTATTGTATCACAGCTGTCGGCAAAGGAAAAGGGAGCCTGCTCGTTTTCGGGCAAAAATGCAGATCATGGCGGAACAGCCGGAAAAACTACGTCTGCATATTGCTGAAAATAATCATTTATGTTATGATATTTTTTAGCGGGCAAATCCGTCCGTTTATCTTGTAAGCAAACAGCATTTCTGTCTTGACCCCTGCGAATAATACAGCGGCAGCCCGGAGCGGGCGAAACGCCGCGGGAAACGAAAGGAACAGGCAATGAAGAAATACGCGGAAATGACCAAGGCCGAGCTCCAGGCCGAACTGGAGAGCGTACAGAAGCGCTACCAGGAGCTGAAGGATCAGCACCTCACGCTCAATATGGCGCGCGGCAAGCCCGGCAAAGAACAGCTGGACATGGTCAGCGACATCACCGAGGTTCTGAAGGCCGACAGCGACTATATGTGCGACGGCATCGACGCTCGCAACTACGGCAATCTGGAGGGGCTCCCCTCCTGCCGAAAGCTTTTTGCCGACGTGCTCGGCGTGCAGCCGGAGAACGTCTTTATCGGCGGCAGCGCTTCCCTGCAGCTGATGTACGACACCATCGCCAAGTGCTACACCCACGGCCGCGTCAACAGTGACAAGGCCTGGGCCAAGCTTGACACGGTCAAATGGCTCTGCCCCGCCCCCGGCTATGACCGCCACTTCAAGGTTTCCGAGAGCTTCGGCATGCAGATGATTACCGTGCCGATGACCCCGACCGGCCCGGACATGGACGTGGTCGAGGCGCTGATCCGCGATCCCGAAGTCAAGGGCATGTGGTGCGTGCCCAAGTACTCCAACCCCGACGGCATCATCTACAGCGAGGAAACCATCCGCCGCATCGCCTCGATGAAGCCCGCCGCGAAGGACTTCCTGCTGATGTGGGACAACGCCTACTGCATCCACGAGTTCTTCGGCGATTACGTCCCCTTCCCCGACATTCTGAGCGAGTGTGCCAAGTACGGCAACGAGGACATGGTGTTCGAATTTGCCTCCACCTCCAAGATCACCTTCCCCGGCGCGGGCGTATCCGTCTTTGCCTGCAGCGCGCACAATATGGAGTATATGAAAACGCTCCTTAATGCGCAGATCATCTCCTACGACAAGGTAAATCAGCTGCGCCACATCCGCTATTTCAAGGACAAGGCCGGTCTGCTCGCGCTGATGAAGAAGCACGCGGCCATCCTCGGACCCAAGTTCCGCTGCGTTCTCGACGCGCTGGACAAGGAGATCGCCCCGCTCGGCATCGCCGAGTGGCAACGCCCGAACGGCGGATACTTTGTCAGCGTGAACACGATGCCCGGCATCGCCAAGGCCACCTGGCAGCTGTGCAAGGAGGCCGGTCTGACGCTGACCGGCGCCGGCGCGACCTTCCCCTACGGAAAGGACCCGAAGGACAGCAATATGCGCGTGGCTCCCTCCCTGCCCCCCATCGAGCAGCTGGAGAAGGCCATGGAGATTTACTGCGCCAGCATGAAGCTCGCCGCGCTGCAGAAGCTCCTCGCTGAATAATCCTCTGAATAATCAGAAGATGCTTTGTACCAGCAGGTACAAAGCATCTTCTTTTTTTGCTCAATGATAATCATCCGATCCGGTGCATGAGCCGAAGCGTTTGGCCTCAGCCTCATTATGCCGAAGCGCATGCAGCAGCGCGAGGAGCAACAGCAGACCACCGACAATCGGATAAACGGCGATCAGCGAGTTGGTCGTCCCGTAAATCTCCAGGACGCCCTGAAACACGCTTCCGGCGCTCAAGGCCGCCACCGCAGCGTTCCAGAGATTCAAAAATACCCGATCGGGGAATTTGTTTCTGCACAAAAGCACCGTATACAAAGTCACGCCAAGAATCAGGGGAAACGCGAAGGCGTAGATCATGAAGCAAGAATAGACCCCGTGGCTGAACGCTTCGTACACAGCGCCAAACAGCGCAAGGAACACGGTACCTGCAAGTTGACAGAGCAGGTGCTTTTTCAGTCTGCTATCCGATGTATACAATATCGCTCACTCCTCTCTCTTTGATGCTGCCGCCCGACGTCGGATTGTTGACCAGCTGCCCGTCAAACACCATGGTCGAAGAGCCGCCGCCGTCAAGGTTATAGGCTGTTTTCACACCGAGGCTCTGCATAAAGTCCGCCAGCTCATACAGACTCAGTCCCTTGCTTTCGTCCGTTCTGCCATCGGAGACCACAAACACGAAATGATTCATGTCGATGAGGCCGATCGCCGTTCTTGGATTGCTTGCCATGGCCCGGCCAACTTCCTCGTTCACGCCGACGGAGATTGCACCGTTTTCGATCAGTGCGGGGCCGAAGGAGAAGGCCTGCCAAACGCCCCGCTCCACCAGCTCCTCGGCCGTATAGTCGCGGTCGCTTACGACGTCCATGGTGCCGTCCGCGAAAATGCACAGCACCTCCGCGCCCTTGGCGGTATTGCGGTATACGACGCCGTTGCGGATTACATAGCCCTTCTCCTGCACGCCGTAATAGTCTCCGTTGATCGCCAGAATCGCGCCCTTGGCCAGCGCTATGGACGATGTGGTCGCTGTAACATTCTTCCCATAGGTATCGTCGGCAAAGGCCGTCTTCAGATAATAGGCAGAGCTCAGCACCACATCCGCAACATAGATTCTGGTATCGTTCTGTTCATATTCCGTCAAGGTGATGGAAATATTCTCGTCCTGATAGTCTGTTCCTTCTGCTTGAATGTATGTTGCGGATGAATCAGCACTGTCCCCGTCAACTGAGCTGCTGTCAGACCTCCCCTGCGATCGAGAAGCGCCTGTTTTGCCGCCTTGGTGAACGCGCAGGGTTCGGCTGCCGCTCGACTGTGACTCGCTGTTCCCGTCGCTTTCTGCGGACAGCTCCGCAAAAAGCGCGGTGTTTGCCTCCCCGGCGCCGCTGTTGTAGCTCGTGCTGAGCACAAAGCTGTCAAGCATGAGATAGGCAGAAAAGGTAAGCAGCGCCGCAGTGAAGCCAATGGCCCAGAGATTTCTTTTCATTTGCTTATCCGTCCTTTCCGGTAAAAACCCAGGTCGTATCCCTGTGATGGCTTTATCCTAACAGCAAAACCTTAGAACAAGCTTATCTTAACAGGCGCTGATCAAGAGGCCTCCACAGCGCCCCCTGCGAAAATGCGCTTCTCTGCTTTGTCTCTTGCGATGCACGGTTTTCGTTGACTAATGGGGGCGAAAATGATACGATTACACTATAAAAAACAAACTGCGAGGTGGGTCTTTATGAAGATGAAACGAATTCTTGCCCTTCTGATGGCCGCGCTGATGCTGCTGGGTCTGCTCGCCGGCTGCACCGACACGCCTGCGCCCGTGCAGACGGACAAGCCGGGAAACAGCAGTCCCTCCGGCGAAGATCCCGCACCGGCAGTGGACGAGTATACGCTGCCGCGCGAGGACGGCTGCAATCAGCTGACGCTGTATTGGAGCTATCCAACCGGGAGCTACGAAAACTGCGACGTCTGGGTCTGGTTTGACGGCATGGAAGGCCACGGCGAAATCTTTCACCCCTGCCCTTACGGCGCTAAAATGGTCATGAATGTGCCGAAGGGCATCGACAAGGTGGGCTTCATCGTCCGCCGTGACTGCACAGAGCCGGGCGGCAGTTCCTGGGGCGAGGCGACCAAGGATTATGACGAGGATCGCTGGGCTGTCATCACCGGGGAGGACACGGTGATTTACCTCAAAACCGGGGACAAAATGCAGTATACCAGTGAGGATGGTGGAAAAACCTTGAATCCGATCCGGCTCTTTACCATGGCGGGAATCATCTCCCCCACGGAAATCCGTTATTTCATCAGCCCGGCCAAGCGTATCGCGTCGCTGGATGAAGTGAAGGTGCTCTGCGAGGGCGAAAGCCTTGCAATCGCCGATCTCAGCACGCTCAACAACGAAGTCATCACCGGCGTTATTACGCTCGCTGAGCCGCTGGATCTCAGCCGCAGCTACACGGTGGAGATTGACGGCTACGGCAGCGCCGCAGCTGTGCCGACGGAGCTTTTTGACAGCCAGGCCTTCATCGACGAATACGTTTATAACGGCGATGATCTTGGCGCAGTGATCGACGGCGACAAGACCGTGTTCAAGGTCTGGGCCCCGACGGCGAGCGCCGTGGTGCTGAACCTCTTTGAAGCGGGCGACGGCGGCGAGCCCTATGATAAAATTCCGATGACGCTTGGCGACAAGGGCGTCTGGTCGACAGAGGCCGCCTGCGGCCACGGCACCTACTACACCTACACGGTCACGACCTCTCTCGGCACACTGGAGGCCGTTGATCCCTATGCCCGCACGACCGGCGTCAACGGCAACCGCGGCATGGTTGTCGACCTGCGCGAAACCGATCCCCGCGACTTCCGGGACAGTGACTATTACCAGGGCATCGACTCCTACGAGGAGGCGATCATCTGGGAGGTTCACGTCCGCGACTTCTCCAACCGGATCGAGGATTCCATGTACCCCGGCAAGTATCTGGCCTTCACCGAGACCGGCCTGCAGAACCGCAGCGGCGCCTCGATCGGCGTTGATTATCTCAAGGAGCTCGGCATCACCCACGTCCACCTGCAGCCCGTCTACGACTACGCCACCGTGGACGAGAGCTCCGAGAAGGCGCAGTTTAACTGGGGCTATGACCCGAAAAACTACAACGTGCCAGAGGGAAGCTACTCCACTGATCCCTATCACGGCGAAGTGCGCGTGACCGAGTTCAAGAAGATGGTGCAGAGCCTGCATGAAAACGGGCTGGGTGTCGTGATGGACGTTGTGTACAACCACACCTACAGCCTCGACTCCAATCTTAACCGCATCGTTCCCTATTACTACTATCGCTTCACCGCCGACGGTGCGCCCTCCAACGGCAGCGGCTGCGGCAACGAGACGGCCTCCGATCGCGCCATGTTCCGCAAATATATGGTTGATTCCGTCAGCTACTGGGCCAGTGAATACAAGGTGGACGGCTTCCGCTTTGACCTGATGGCGCTGCACGATGTGGAGACCATGCAGGCCATTGAGAGCGCCGTACACGCCATCAACCCCAAAGCCATCCTCTACGGCGAGGGCTGGACCGGCGGCACGAGCGCGCTCCATCCGAACCTCCAGGCCAACCAGACCAATATTCGCTCCGTCGTCGCCACGAACGGCGGCATCGGCGCGGTGGCGGTCTTCAACGATGCGATCCGCGACGGTCTGAAGGGCAGCGTGTTTGACGCCAAGGATCCCGGCTACATCAACGGCAAGGTCAGCAAACTGACGGCCAACAAGGTAATCTTCGGCCTGCAGGGCGGCATCAAAGCCACCGGCGCAAGCTGGTATGTGAACAAGGCCATGGTCGTTAACTATATGTCCTCGCATGACAACAACACGCTTTGGGATAAGCTCCTGCTCACCAATCCCGACGCGAGCGACAAGGAGCGCCTCGCCATGAACCGCTTCGGCGCCTCCATTGTGATGATCAGCAAGGGCACGCCCTTCTTCCTTGCCGGCGAGGAAATGCTGCGCAGCAAGCAGGGCGACAGCAACAGCTATGCTTCCTCCGATGAGATCAACAACATCGACTGGAGCGTTTTGAGCCCCGAAAGCGACGTCTGGAACACGGTTGCCTTCTACCGGGATCTGATTGTCATGCGCAAGGCAAACGCTTTCCTGACCGCTTCTGACGTCAAAGGCGAGCTTTTAGACGGCAACGCGATCCTGGTCACCTATTCGATCCACGGTCGCCCGGAGGGCTATGCTGTCATTAACCCCGGCGGCAGCTCGATGCGCTACGAGCTGCCCGACGGCAGCTGGACGCTTCTTCTCAACGGCGACACGGTTATCCCCGAGGGCGGAGACGCGCTCAGCGGAAGCGTGGAAGTACCCGCGATGGGCGTTCTGCTGGTCAGGCGCTAAAGCTTTATCAGACAGCGAAACCGCCCGGCGTACCAAGATGGTACGCCGGGCGGTTTTCCGTTTGATTGTCTCTTATTCCTCGGTCTCGTCCAGCATCGTGACATCGCCGAGGCCGTCATAGGTGACAGACACCACAACCATGGGTTTGATGTCTTCCTCTTCGAAGTCTTCCACGTTCTCCACGGTGCCGTCAAGGATTACTCTGTAACTGAAGAAACCATGATTCATATTGAACTCCATGTCTTCCAGATTCCAGCCCCAGACCGACCAGCCGTCATTCAGCAGCTCCTCGCCGGTCTTGCCGACCAGCTGATCCAGCTCTTCCTGCGTGGGAATGGCTTCCGTCAGGTTCTGAATCTCTGTGACCTTGAGCGGAGAAATCAGCTCGGTTTTTTTCTCTTCATACTGCTCATCGTCGAAATCCAGATTCAAGACAGCATCAAAAACCTCATCGGGGCATTCCGCAATGGCCCGGTAGAAGATCCCATCCTGCTCGAACACATAGACATAGGTATTCTGATAGGCGGAAGAGCCATAGTCCGGAAGGCCAAGCACTTCGCCCAGCGTGGTCACTGCTTCAAGGTCGACGTGGGTTTCATCTTTCCCCGCGATGCCAAACACGGCAATCAGCTCCGTGCTCTCCGTCAGCGCAATGGTAATCTGCTCGTCTGTCGCGTAGTCGGCGCCATCCTTGGTCCACTTCATGAATTTCCAGCCTTCGTCCGCTTTGGCGGCGAAAACATAGGTTTCTGGCTCTTCCAGGCCCAGATACACCGACTGGGAGGGGAACTCCTCGTCAAACTCCAGCGGCTCGCCCTCTTTGGCATAGGCGATCTGTCCCATGCCTTCCGTATTGACAGTGACGGTCAAAGCCGCTTCTGGTACCTCCATAGGCGTGAAATGGTAGGTATCGCCGCCTTCTACGACCATCAGCAGGCCATTCTCTCCTTCCTCGGAGATCGTGACGATAAACTCGTTCTCTTCATCATAGTCAAGATCGCCGTGCAGCGTGCTGCCCTCCTGCTGGATGATCCATCCATGCATCTCTTCGCCCAGCATGCAGCCCACACTCCAGCCCTCATAGCCTTTCTGGTCGGAATAGGTAACGAACAGGTTATTCCCGTCCGCATCCTCAAAGTAGCCTTCGCGGCTCCAAACGAACTCCGCATCCGCTTCCTTGCTATCCTCGTTGTTCGCCGGGGATGCGCCGCAAGCAGTCAGCAGAGAAAGAGCCATCAGGCTCACGAGAAAGATCGCGATGATTTTTTTCATGTATTAATCCCCTATCATTTTTTACAGTTTCTTTTTTAAGGTTAGAATATTTTGCCCGTTCTGATATTCGTAGATCACTTCATCCATCAGCTTCTTGGTCATGAAGATGCCGAGACCGCCGATCTCGCGTTCGTCGGCGGAGAGCGCAATATTCGGGTCGTCTTTTTCCAGCGGGTTATAGGGGACGCCGCAATCCGAGAACGTAAGCGTCACCGACGCAGGCGCCTTGGAAAGCTCCATACGGACCGTCGCATTGCCCTTGTTTGGGGCGTAGGCATAGCTGGCAATGTTGATGAAAATTTCCTCCACTGCCACGCCGATCTGCATCTGCGTTTTCATCGGACATTCAGCCTCTTCCAGATGCTCCTCGACAAATGCCTGCACCTGCCCCAGATTGTCCGCAGCGGCTTCAATTGTTATTTCATAAGATGGTTTCAAGCCTTTATACTCCATGCAAAGCATTGTAAGATCGTCAAACTGTTCCGCTCCCTCTACGAAGTCGTCGACTTCAGCTCGGACATGTTTCAGGATCTGCTCGGGGGAGCCTTCAGACGCTTCGTTCAGCGCTGCGACCATTCGTTCTGTTCCGAACAGATGATTGTCCGCGTCAGTTGCCTCCGGTACGCCGTCCGTATAAACAAACAGCTTTGTGCCGGGGCTAAGCTGCCATTCATATTCCTTGTATTTCACCCCGTCCATGGCGCCGATGACAAGTCCGTGCTTGTCTTTGATGAGTTCAAAGCTGCCGTCCGGCTTCTTCAGCACCGGATATTCATGGCCGGCGTTGGCCGCTGTGAGTTTGCCGGTAGAGATCTCCAGCATTCCTACCCAGACGGTGACAAACATCTCCTCCTGGTTGTTGGAACAGATGGCCTGATTGGTCTTTGCCAGAATTTCTGCCGGAGAGCCGCCCAGCATGGCGACGCTCTGCAGGATGATCTTGGAGGCCATCATAAACAAGGCCGCAGGAACGCCCTTTCCGGAGACATCCGCCATGACCATGCACAGGTGGTCGTCATCCACCAGGAAATAGTCATAGAAATCGCCGCCTACCTCCTTGGCCGGATCCATGCTGGCATAAATGTCAATCTCCGACCGCTCCGGGAATGGCGGGAAGATATGAGGCATCATGGCCGCCTGGATCTTTGTCGCCAGCGAAAGCTCCGTGTTGATTCGCTCTTTCTCTGCCGTAATTGTCGTGATCTGCCCGATATAGTTCTTCACTTTTTTGGACAGATCGTCGAATGACTCAGCCAGCAGCTCAATTTCGTCGTTTGTCCGGTAGCTGTCCTTCATCTCAAATGACTGCCCGGTACGACTGCTCCGCGAAATATCCCGCGTCATCTCCTCAATGGGTTTTACCATTTTTCGCGCGGCAAGCAGGGCAGCAACAGCGCCCAGCACAAAGACAATCGCGATGATCAGATAGCTCGTCCGATTGACCTGCGCCGTGCCTGTTCTGAACTTCTGGCTTGCCTCGCCATTGATTCTGTCATACTCGGACAGCAGGCGTTTTTCAGGCTGTTCGGTAAGCTCTTTATCCAAAGCCATAATCACAGCCCAGCCGATCGTTGGCATCTTGGCCCCGACCATGTAATACAGCCTGCCGTTGAGGGCGAAAAGACGAAGTCCGGTTCGGTCGGCAAGCGCCTGGTTGACGAAATTTGTGAGTCCCTCGTTTTCCAGACTGAACAGGTTTTCCGACTCGCTGCTTCTCTTTGCTGAAAAAACGCCGTCATGATCCGAGGAGAGGATCACCTGTCCCTTTTCATTTACGATGAATACAGAGCCACCGTTTTCAGACGTGGACTTGAGGAAATCATCCATGCTCTCCAGGACAATGTCAATCCCAACGACACCGATGAGCTCGCCGTTTGCGTAAACAGGCGCAGAGCAGGTGACAAGGAGTTTCCCGCTGAAGGCGTCCTCTTCTACGCCTGTGAAATACACACCTCCGGCTTCCACCGCGCCACGATACCAGGGGCGGTCACGAACCGGGAAGGGAATCAGCATCCCGCGCTCGTCGAGCTTAATTGCGGATTTTTCGTCCACGCACAGATCGGTTCCATCAGCCAGGCCGATATAGCATCCGTCGATTTTTTCGGAATTGCGGAACAAGGCAATCATCGTGCCGCTCATATGCGCAGCGATACCGAGATATTTCGATTGCGTATAATCCACGCCATCCTCGCACAGCACCATGGCAGAGGGAACGCCATCCTTGGCCGGATCGGGCAGGCTGAATGAGGCGGGGAGCATACTGTCCCGATTTTCAAACAGCCCCTGCGCCATGGTCTGCAGCATCAGCGTGTTGTTCAAAACCTCGGAAAAATCGTTGTCCGCAACATTGGCCTCTAAAGCCACCGCCTGGATCATGGAGCCGCTCAGCGTCTGATGCATGGTTTCCTCAGAGGCCTTCGAGATGGCTTTCTGCTGGATGTCTCTCGTCTCTCCGACGATCCCGGCGAGCATCCTGTTTTGATAGACTGTCATGCCTGCAAACACAAGCACCATCAGCGTCAGCATAATCAGCACGAGCCCGATGGTACGCCGCTGCAGCCCGCCAAATGTAATCCCCAATACTTTCTTCATTTCGTAACCCTCTACCGTTTCTGCTTGAAGCAGAGAAGAGGCCTGTCGGCCGAGGCGAAAAACGTCCGTTTGTCCTCCTCCGTGTCATGCGCGGACGTTTTTACTCAGGTCAGTTCCTTAAAAATGGTCATCTCCACATCGCGCCCGAAGATGCTGACCTTCACATCATCCGCCACATGGGCAACAACGGATTTCTCCAATTCGTCCCAGGCTTCTGCCGCGCCTGCCCGGTTCTGCTCCACATACTGCTGGATCTGCTGCTGATAGGCGCGCATGCTCCAGACCATTTCCGAACCCATGCCGTCAGGGCTCGCATTCAGGTACATGGGAACGCCCTGCACCGGCTCAAAGAAGGCGCGGATTTTCCCCATCAGGCCGCGCTCGGCCTCGTTTTTTCCGCTGGTAGAGGCGGAAAGCAGCTGCTCGCGTTTTTGGATGTCCACTGCAGTCTTCACATGCAGATGCAATTCATACTGTTTTCCCTTGTTTTCAATCCAAAACTCGCCGTTCACATCTCCCATAATGGCGCGCATCATACTCATCATCTCCTCCGCGAGCAGACGAAGGTGCAGTGTACTCTTATAGGAGAGTTTCTGATAGGCGGATACACGCGCAGTCTGGGTCAGCACCGCCTCTGTCCGGTCTTCCTTGCCGGAGATCACGATTACATCACTTTTCATGTTGCTCTCTCCGTTTATTCGATGGTCAGAATATCCGTGAAACCTGTGACCTCGAAGATCTCCATGATCGTGTCGTTCACAGCAATGACCTTCATTTTTCCCTGCTTTGCCATGATCTTCTGTGCGGAAAGCAGTACGCGCAGTCCAGCCGAGGAAATGTACTCCAGATTATCAAAATCCAGGGTCAGTTCTGTCACGCCGCTGATCGTGTCCTTCAGCTCCTTTTCCAGCTCAGGAGCCGTCATGGTGTCCAGTCTGCCGGCCAGTGCAAAGACTGCTTTTCCGTTTTCTATCCTTTTTTTGATGTTCAGCACCGTACAACCCTCCCTGCGTTAAGCAAATTTCTTGCTGACGATCATATGAACAAGTCCGCCGCGAATGTCAATCTTCACATTGTCAGCCAGCCGGAACAGAACCGAGCGCTCATAACGATCCCATTCCGGATCGTCAATGATCCTGCCCGAAAGATCTCCCTGCATTTCGGCAGGCAGCTCGAAATAGGTGTGATCTGTGTTGGCGGCCATGGCGCTCTCAAATGCGTCGCGGAGTTTTCCCAGGAAGCTGTTGGCGGCCTCATTTTTCTTGGATGTTGTGGAAGCGATCAGCTGATACCGCTTCTCCTTATCCATCACCGTCTTGGTCGTCAGATGGAGCTCGAAGCTGTGTTCCTCGCTTTCGACCCAGAAGGAAGCCTGCATCTCGCCCGTCACGCTGCGCGCCATGCCGAGCATTTCCTCCGTGCAGAGCTGGAGACGGATCGAGTCCTTATGATTCAGGCCCTGAAACTGAGCGACACGTTTGGTTTCCTCCACGGCCTGGTCAAATCCGGTTCCCTGATTGTCAATTTGAATGATATCAGTTTTCATTTCCTATCTCCTTCCCCTTTATTCGATCGTAAGCATATCCGAAAAGCCGGTTACATCGAACACTTCCTTCACAAGATCGTTGACATGAGTGACCTTCATCGGTCCTTTGCTGCGCATGAGCTTCATTGCGAGAAGAAGGACTCTCAAGCCGGCGGACGAAATGTACTCCACCTTTTCAAAGTCCATGATCAGGGTCTTTGCGCCGTCCAGGGAATTCTTCACTTCCGCCTCCAGCTCCGGCGCGGCGGACGTGTCCAGCCGTCCCTCCAGTTTGAAGGTGACTTCTCCGTTTTCAATGGTTTTGTTGATGTTCAGCATGATTTTTCCTCCTGTATGTATAATATTTTAATTGACATCCGTCAGTTTCAGCCTTTTTACCGGTCTGAGGGCGACCATATTGACCAGAACGGTGAAGAGCACCGTCATGGCCGCGCCAATCATCCAGGCGGGAACGCTCAGGCCTCTGTCAAACTGCAGAAAGACCTGTTCCAGCGTCCGGATGATCTTGTACGCGATGGCAGAGCCGGCGGCCATACCGATCAGAATCCCCAGCGTCGTCGTCAGAACCGTCTCCCGCAGCATATAACCGACCACTTCCTTTACGGTAAACCCGTTAATGCGCATAATTGTCAGTTCACGTTTCTTCTGCAGCACGTAAATGCTCGTCAAATTCATCAGCACCACGCCGGCCATGACCGCCGCCATGAAGATAAACAGGGCGACAAGGGTGTTGAGCACGCCAGTGGAAGCCTCAAAAACCGCTTTGCCGGAATCAGCGGATGTAATACTCGCAAAGCCCTCAACAGAACGAAGCTGCTCCTCCAACGCGGAGGCACTGGCTCCGCCCAGGCGTACGAAGAAGGCATTGGGTGTGCAGGCTTCACCAAACAGCCGCTCATAACAGGCTGGACTCATCACCATGGGTCGCCCGACATAATGCTCAAAGATTCCCGCAACTGCAACGCTCGCTGTTCTGGTGCCATCGATGGTGATCTCGAAGCTGCTTCCCATGTCGATCCCGTACGTTTCGGCAATGCGGCGCTGGATCAGGATACCGTCGTCCGAAGGCTCAGACGGCGCTCCGGTCTTCCAGTCGCGCAAATGGTAAAAGTTCTCGAGCCTGTCCAGATCTCCGCAGAACAGCTCCGCAGTTTGAATGTTGCTAACACGATAGGTGATATTGGTGAAATGCACCGGCATGTATTCCGTCCCTGCGTCCTGCAGCAGTTTTTCGATCTCCGCCTCGGCCGTGTCCGCTTCCTCGGGGTTATAATTCACGAGCCAGTCATAATCCACAATGCCGTCAAACTGCTTCGACAGAGAACCGCTCATGGAAGTCTTCAGTGTTACGCCGATGACAACCAGCGCACAGCATCCCGCCACACTCACCACCGTCACGATCACGCGCCTGATATCGGTTCTCATGTTCAGTAGGATCAGCCGGGAATAAAGCGACAGGGCATGTTTCCGGTCGGTTCCGGCCTTCTTTGCACCAACGGGGATTTTTGCCTGCATCAGGCGAATGGCGGGTGTACGCAGCAATGCCCAAGACGCGGCCAAGACCGCAGCAACAGACAGGGCAGCTCCAACGAGCAGGGCAGCCAGTGTCGGAATCAGCGTGACAGCAGGTTTTGTCAGATTAAAGGTATAGTATATGTTATAGCCACTCAGCACGAAGCCTTCCATGAAAAAGCGGGCCGTCAAAATGCCAAGTACCGTTCCTGCAACCGTGGCCGTAACGCCGAAGCTCAAGTATTTGGCAAAGATCTCCCGGTTGAAAAAGCCAAGGGCCTTTGTCGTCCCGATCTGAGTTCGATCCTCATCCACCATTTTGCTGACAGTGGCAAAGATCACCAGCGCGCCGACCAGGACAAACAGCAGCGCGAAGGTGCTCTCCAGACTCAGAAGATTTTCGGCAGCGATCTCAATCTGAATATAGCCGAGGTTGCCTCTTGCGTTGAAAATCATCCAGCGGCAGGGTTCGAGTTCTTCCAGCTGCTCGCGCGCTTTTGTCAACTGCTGCTCCCCGTCTGCGATTTTGGGAAGAGCATCGTTATAGTCGCTCTCGCCTTCTTCCAGCCGCGCCTTGTTCTCGTCCAGTTCCTTTCGCCCGTTTTCGGTGCCAATGAGCCCCTGCTCATACTGCGCCTTCACGTCATTGTACTGCGCGAGCCCTCGCTGATAATCGGCCAGTCCGTTCTCATACTGGCTCGTCCCCGCTTCATAGGCGGCTAAGCCTTCCTCGTACTGCGCAAGGCCGGTCTGATAATCGGTCAGACCTTCTATATACTGCGCATGCCCCTCGTCCCATTGCGCGCAGGCAGACTGCAGGGAACTGTAATCGCTCTCACAGGCGCCGGCCGCCAAAGAAGCGGCGGCAGCTAACGACGCTCTAACCTTTTCGGCATCAAAGCCCTCGGAGGATCCCATCCGGCTTTCGTAAGCCGCCTGCAGATCTTCGTCCGAGATCGCATCCGAGTACACAAAGGCATAGAGATTCTCGCTCAGTGGCTGATTCAGATCGCAGCAATAGTCGGTCGTGATCCAAAAAGGCATCGCTGTGGCATTCTTGCTGTCCACGTTGGCCGGCATTCTGCCTGCCCAGGAGAGGGAAGACTCGCCGACGGCGCTCTCTATGGCAGAGCGGATGCCGCCTCGGATCTGAGCCTTCGCGTCCTCCAGTTCGTCCCAGCCCGATTCCAGCTCCGCCTTTGCGCTGTCGAGCTGCTCTTTGGCCGGCTTAAGAGCAGCGGCGCCCGCATCAAGCTCCGCTTTCGCCGCTCTCAGCTCTTTTTCCGCCTGGGTCAGCTGAAGCTGCGAAGCTTCAAGCTGCTGCCGGCCATCCTCTAATTGCTCTTCTGCTTCCTCCAACTTTTTCTGCGCATCGGAGAGTTCCTGCTCACCCTCGCGCAGGGTAATCCAGCCCTCATCCAGCTCGGAACGCGCGGCGGCAAGCTCTGCCTTTGCTTCATCCAGCTCCTGCTGCCTGCTGTCGATCTCCGTCTGGAACTGATCGCGGACGCCGGCGTCACGCCTTGGCGCAGCGGTTTGGGAAAGCGCTTCCAGTCGTTCGATTACAGCGGCTGTTGCCGCCTCGTAGCCCTCACTGAAACGGTCTGCGTCCGGGTCTTTCTCAATCGCGATCTCCGCTTTCATACAGCAGCCGTCCAGCGTCTCCCTGTCAAAGGCCTCCCGTGTTACCAAAACATAAGGGATTTCGGCTGCCATAGTGTTGTTGTGGTCGGGATGATTGGCGATCCCCGTCACAAGGAAGCGGTCGCCGGTGAGATATTGTACGGTTGATCCTGCGGCGTTCGTCAGCAGGATCTCATCGCCTGCCGTCCAGCCCAGTTCCTCGGCCAGCTTTTGTTCCACCGCGCATTCCCCGGCCGTTTCCGGCAGCCGTCCGCTGATTAGCTGCACCTGGTTCATCCGCTCAGTCAGAGAGAGCACATGGACATCCTGGCTGTCGGCACCGCAGGAGGCTTTCGCGCTGACCTGCCAGACCGCCTCAACATCGGTGACCCCGTCTGTTCGGCGCATATCCGCCAGGTCTTCCTCCGTGAAAAGGAGCGTTGAAATCAATTCAATATCGCGGAAGTTCTGAGCGTTAAAAAACACGGAGCTGTTTTTCTTGATACCGTAAGCGGAATAATCAAGGCCGAGAAAGATAGAAACGCCAAGCAAGGCAATCACAATGATGGAGAGGAAAGATACTTTCTGCTTTCTGATATTCCGCAGGGCGTCTTTAAGCTGCGTTTTCTTCATCGGCTTTTACCAGACCAGCTCTTGCGCATGCAGCGGGTGCATGTTCTTTTTTACAGACGCAATTTTGCCGTTTCGCACCTTGACCACGCGGTCGGCCATTTTTGCGATTTCCGGGTTGTGGGTAACCATCATCACGGTCGCCCCCTGATTATTCACAATGTCCTCGATCACGCCCAGCACCTCGATGCTGGTCGCATAATCCAGCGCCGCTGTCGGCTCGTCGGCCAGGATCAGCTTGGGGCGTTTCACAATCGCGCGGGCGATAGAGACGCGCTGCTGCTGTCCGCCGGACATCTGGCCGGGATAGTTACCGGCTCTGTCCAGAAGTCCGACTTTTTCAATGGCCTCCTCCGCCGGCATGGGATCGTCCACCAGCTCGGCGATAAACTGCACGTTTTCCAGCGCAGTCAGATTCGGCATCAGATTGTAGGCCTGGAAAATAAAGCCCACGGTTTTTCTGCGAAAAGCAGTCAGCTCACCGTCGGACGGGTGGGAGAAGTCCTTCCCCTCGATGGTTAGTGTCCCGCCGGTCAAAAAATCCATACCGCCGATAATGTTCATCATCGTAGACTTGCCGCAGCCTGACTCGCCGAGCACGACAACGAACTCATTTTTATACACCTCAAGATTGATCCCTTTGAGGACCTGCAGCACACCGTCCCCGGAGGGGAACTCCTTCGTGACGTCCTTCAGTACCGCCAGCACCTCTTTCTTCTCGCTGAAGTCAACGAGAAGCCCCTTTTCGTCAATGGTGATTGCCGCCAGGGACGCCATGCGCTCACAGAGCTTCAGTTCCTCGGCATCATAAAGGCCGCCGTCCTTTTTATTGACGACCTGCACACAGCCGATCACATCATGCAAATTGTTCAGCGGCACGCAGATCATGGTTTTTGTGGCAAGCCCGTTATCGTCGAATACCGTTCCGTCAAAGCGCGGATCATTCGCTGCATCTTCCACCATGACGGATTTTCCCGTTTTGGTCACCACGCCTTCCATACCGAGTCCATTTTCCACGGTAATGTTGGAGATGTCCGCAGGGCCGATATGAAACAGGGGACTCAGACGGTCTGTTTTTTTGTCGAGAAACCAAATCGCCCCGGCCTCACTGTTGAGGTTTTTTACAATAATCTCCAGACTTCCGGCGAGCGCATCCTCGAGATTGTCCACCTCCAGAAGTTGCTCCATGATCTGCCAGGTAGCTTTGGTAAAGCGTTTTTCTTCCATGCTTTCAAAAACCTCTCAAAGACTGAAATCGAATCGTGTCCCAAAAGCCGTATTGCTCGCTCCAGCAGTCTGGTTCAAAGGGCCGGTTTTTCCGCGCTTTGGCAGCTTCCTTCCCCGCCCAGAGCCGAGTCCTTTCGCTTTTTCCGTATAGTTACTCTATTATTTATTATACCATAATATTGGAGGGTTTGTCCAATAATTGTCCATAATAAAACTTGCCTTTTTCGAATAATGATCCGTGATAACGCACAAACACGGCAGCCGGCTCTACGAAAAGAGTCGGCTGCCGTGTAAAGGCTGTCTTAGTCGGAAAAGAACATCTGTATGTATTCTTCCAGGGACAGATCCAGCTCATGGATCTGCGCGGCGGCCTCGCGGCCCACATAACGGTAGTGCCAGGGGCGATAGTCCTTGCCTGTGATTGCGGTTTTGTCGGCCGGATAGCGAAGGATAAAGCCGTAGCGCCAGGAGTGCTCCATCATCCATTGCAGCGTCTGCGTCTCGTCCTGCCGCTCCTGCGGCAGCTCGCTGCCCTGCTCCTTCAGGTCAAAGGCCAGCCCAAGCTGGTGTTCGCTGCAGCCCGGCTGCTCCACGCGCCGTTCCAACAGCTTTTCGGCCTCTCCCCTGCTCATTCCCTGTTCTGTTAAGCTGCTCAGCGCCTCATCGTAGACGCGCTCCTGCGCACCCCAGGTGCGAAAGCTGGCCGTGACTTCCGGCTGTCCGCCGGCGCGGCGGCAGTCCGCCAGCATCAGTTCAAAATCATCCATGCAGCGGGAGTCGAGCATCTGTCCGTCTCCCAGCAGGATAAATTCCACATTATAATCGTCTTCCACCGGATGCTCCCGGTCCACCAGGGTGAGCAGTTTGGTCTTTTCCTGTTCCTGTTTCCAATGCACCAGTCTCAGGCCAAGAACCACAAACGTCAGGATAACCAGAAGAATCACAGTCAGAAGAACCCAAAGTTTCCTTTTTGCCTTTGCGGGCCTGGTTTCTGTCCCGTCCACCGGCATCCCTCCGTTCTTCTGCGATTGGGGGTTTACTTGTTAAGTATACCGCAAGCAAGGGAAAAATTGTATCCTTTCTGCGAATTCTTAATAAATTTAAGCGAATATTCAGAATGTTAAGATTTTTCCTCAAAAGGGAAATTTGACCAGTCCCAGGTGTTCGAGCAAAATTTTCAGCCCAATCAGAATCAGGATCACGCCGCCGGCGAGCTCCGCGCCGGCCTTGAAGCGCGCGCCGAACATGCTGCCGATGTAGATGCCGAGTGCAGAAAGCAGGAAGGTCGTAAGACCGATCATCGCAGAGGCGGGCAGAATGTGAACCTGGAGAAATGCGAAGGTGACGCCGACAGCCAGCGCGTCAATGCTGGTGGCAACAGCAAGCATCAGCATGGTCTTATAGCCGAAGTCGTCGTTGAGCTCCTCCGTCTCGCGGGATTCCTTGATCATGCCGAGCCCGATCACCGTCAGCAGACCAAAGGCGATCCAGTGGTCAATGCTCTGGATCAGATGCTCAAAGCGCACGCCGAGCAGCCAGCCGAGCACCGGCATCAAAAACTGAAAGCCTCCGAAATAGAGTCCCGCCAGCAGCGCGTGCCGCGGCTGGATTTTTCTTACACTCAGCCCCTTACAGACCGAAACAGCAAAAGCGTCCATACTCAAACCGACCGCGATCAGCAGCAGTTCAAACAGTCCCATCTTTCTCTCCCCTCTCCAAAGCTCAAATACTGTATAGCAAATCAGGCGAAAAGTCAAGCTAAAGGGCTGTTTTCTGTGCTTCCATTTACGTAATATTATTTACATAACTTTATTTACTTAATCTTGAATACATATTATTGTTAACATAGTATTGTTTTCATAAAAGTAACCCGGGCTCGTTAGAGTCCGGGTTATTCGTTGGTTGAACTCAGGCAAGGATGGTCTGTGTGGCCTCATCCTCATACTGGCGGGTGTAGAGCTGCTTGTAGTAGCCGTTCATAGCCAGCAGCTCACGGTGCGTCCCCTGCTCCACGATCTTGCCGCTGCGAACCACAAGGATGCAGTCGGCGTTCTGGACGGTGGAGAGACGGTGTGCAATAACGATCGAGGTGCGGCCGTGAACGATGGTGTCGATGGCGCGCTGGATTTTCTGCTCGGTCATCGTATCGACGGAGCTCGTCGCCTCGTCCAGCACCAGAATCTTCGGATCGGCCAGAATGGCACGGGCAAAGCTCAGCAGCTGCTTTTCGCCGGTGGAGAGCAGGTCGCCCCCCTCGCCCACGTCGGTGTCGAGCCCCTTTTCGAGGCGCGCCACCACTTCGGTAGCGGAGACAAGCTCCAGCGCCTGCCGGATCTGTTCCTCCGTGGCATGGGGGTTGCCGTAGAGCAGATTCTCCCGCACGGTGCCGGAGAAGAGGTGCGGCGTCTGCAGCACATACCCGATGGCGGCGTGCAGCCAGAGTTGGCTGCGTTCGCGCGCGTCGCGCCCGTCGATCAGCACGCGGCCCTTTGTCGGCTCGTAGAAGCGGCAGACGAGGTTGACAAGCGTAGATTTTCCCGCGCCGGTTTCGCCGACGATGGCGATGTTGGAGCCGAAGGGAATCTTGAGGTTAAAGTGCTCGAGCACCATTTCGTCGCCGTCCGGGTATTTGAACGAGACGTCCTCAAACTCGATATCGCCGCGCAGCTCCTCCCAGTTTTCCCGCTTGGGTTCGAAGCTGTCACCGTAGCGCTCGATCACCTCCGCGGTGTCCGTCACGTCGGATTTTGTCTCCAGAAGGCGGGTCAGACGTTCAATGTTGACCTGCGTGGTAATCAGGTCGGAGATGGCGTCGATCAGCCAGCGCACCGGCTCCATCATGCCCTGTGCATAGGACATAAACATCGTGAAGGTGCCGACCTCGCTCTCTGCGATCACGCCGCCCTTCCAGAGGACGATCGCCAGCGCAAGTGAGGAGGCAAAGCTCATCGTCGCGGAGAAGAGGCCGCGCAGGCGAGCCGCCCGAACAGAGGTTTTTCGCATCTCGGAGGTGTCCGCCACGAAGTCCTTGTCCATCTTGTCCTCAATGGCCAAGGTCTTGATCGTGCGGGCCCCGGTGATGCCCTCGTTGAAGTCGCCGGTGATTTTGGAGTTGATTTCGCGCACCTTGCGGTTGACGCGGATCAGCTTCGTCTGGAATACGGAAAACAGCACAGCTACCAACGGCAGGATCAGCATGACGAGCAGGGCAAGGCGGGTGTTGACCACCAGCATCACCGCCACCGCGCCGACGAGGTAGGACAGGTGCCAGACCGCATCCATCAGGCTCCAGGAAAAAAGCACGCCGATACGCGAAGTATCGCTCATCACGCGGGAGTGGATATAGCCCACGCTGTTCTGGTTGAAGTAGGAAAAGGACAGGGTCTGCAGATGGTCAAAGGCCATGTTGCGCAGGTCGCGGTCAATCCAGACCTCCACGCAGGAGGCGCGATAGGTGGCGAAGAAATTTGTCACCGCAGAAAACACGATGGCAGAAACATAGAGGATGATAAAAATCGGCAGCGTATCCAGCGTCCGCTCGCCCACATAGTGGTTGAGCGCATAGCGCTGAAACAGCGGCAGAATGACGTCAATCACGCTGCCCATCAAACCTAGAGTGACCATAAAGATCAGATGGGGCGCATATTGCTTGACGTACGGAAAGAGCTTCGGCACGCCGAAGAAGGGCAAAGACTTGTGGGATTCTTTCTGTTTGTTCATCCCGCCGCCTCCTCTCCCGCGCCGGACTGGATCTCATAGATTTTCTGATAGATGCCGCCGGCTTGTTTCAGCTCGTCGTGGCTGCCGCGCTCGATAATGCGCCCCTTGTCGAGCACCAGAATCTGATCGGCCTTGGACAGGGTCGTAATGCGGTGGGAAATGAGGATGACGCTGGCCGTGCCGAAGCGCTTCTGCAGCGCCGCGCGGATTTTCGCGTCCGTCTCGGTATCGACGGCAGACAGCGAGTCGTCGAAAATCATGATCGGTGTATTCTGCGTCAGAGTCCGCGCAATGGCCGTGCGCTGCTTCTGGCCGCCGGAGAGCGTCACGCCGCGCTCGCCCACGAAGGTCTCGTAACCCTTGGCAAAGCTGTCGATGGTCTCGTCAAGGCAGGCCGCCCTGGCCGCCTCGCGCACCTCGTCGCGGCTGAGCTCCGGCCGGGTAATGGCGATGTTCTCCTCCAGCGTGCGTGAGAAGAGGTAGGGCTCCTGCAGCACCATGCCGATGTGCCGGCGCAGGTGCTCGGTGCGGATCTTGCGGATGTCCACGCCGCCGATCGTGATGCGGCCTTGGTCTGGCTCGATCGGATAGAGCTTGTCAAGCAGCGCCATCATGGTCGATTTGCCGGAGCCGGTGCCGCCGAGGATGCCCAGCGTCGTGCCGGCGGGAATGGTGAAGTCAATATCATAGAGCATCTGGGGGCTGTTTTCATAGCCGAAGTTCACATGCTCAAAGCGGATATCGCCCGTCATGTCGGCGTCCAGCGCGTCCGGCTCGTCCTGCTCCTCCTCCGAATCCATGATGTAGGCGATGCGCTCCATGGACACGCCTGCCTTGCTCATTTCGGAGATCATGCGGCCCAGCATGCGGATCGGCCAGACCAGCAGCTGGTTATAGGACAAAAACGCCACGTACTCGCCGGGAATCATCCGGCCATTCAGGCAGAAGACCGCACCGAACACGACCACCAGCATCACCTGAATGCCGGAGAAAATATCGGCGGAGCTCCAGTAGGTGCTCATCACCCGCGCGAGCTTGACCCACAGCCCGGTATAATACTCGTTGTGCGCCTCAAAGCGATCCTTCTCATAGCGCTCGCGGCCGAAGGCGCGCACTACGCGCACGCCGGTCAGGTTCTCCTGGGCCATTGCCGAAAGCTTGCCCTCGTTTTCGTCGCAGTCCAGGAAGCCCGCGCCGATCTTCTTGTGGAAGCGCATCGAGTAGGCGATAATCAGCGGCATCGGCAGAAAGGCAATCAGCGTCAGCAGCGGGTTCATGCTTATCATGAAAACCAGCGACAGAATCACCAGAATGGTAATTCGGAACACCGAGGTCAGCTGCTCGGCGACAAAGCGCTTGAGCGTGTCAATATCCGAGGTGCAGCGCTGGATGATATCGCCGGTGCGGTTTTTCATGTGCCAGCCAAAGGGCAGGCGCGCGATGTGAGCATAGAGCTGATCCCGCATCGTCTTGACCAGGGTCTCGGCGCCCTTGGTATTGCAGACGCGGAAGAGATACTGCCCGACCACGCCGAAAAACGCCACAATTACAATGGCCACGGCCATGATCCACAGATTCTCGCGCAAATAGGCAAAGCCGCCGAAGCGCTCGACCAGCGCCGTCACCGCGCCCGACAGTCCGTCTGTCGGCTGACTGCCGATCACATGGTCCAGTGCGACGCGGATGATCTGTGGGTTGATCATTTCCGCGAGCGAGCTCACCGCCGCGGACAAAATCGCCACGGCGAAGAAGCGCTTGCTGCCCCGGAGGAAGCCCAGGATCAGCGATGCGTTGCTGTTCTTTTTTTGTTTCGTCTTTTTCATATGTCTTATATCCAGTTATCAGTTTTCTCCGTCGCTCACATAGTCAGGACCATAATGGCAGGGAGAATCAAAAACCATTTGTATACGTTTACAACCAGGGAATTCACATCGGGATCATCAGTAAAGCGTGGGATTCGGCTGTCAAAAGAAGTCGTCCCGCCCCTGAACTTTTTGTCGTAGGCAAAGTACCAGCGAAAAGCAGAAATGAATGTTGATATCAGGGCAAGGGCAAACAGAATTGTATCGGATACGGGGTCAGAGGTGAAAACAATACTTTGAAGAATACACGCGGCAAGGAGAAAGACGCCGTACCCCAAGCCCCAGAAAAGAGTTTTTCTGTTATACTTTTCCATCCGCGCCCCCCTTTCAAACTTAGTTGAGCGAATTATCCCGAATATCTCGATTATTATAACATATCATGCCACTTTTACAAGGCTTTTCTGTTTTCAAGCAGCGTTTTCTGTGCTATACTCGACTCGGAGGCGATCCAAACATGAGAAACACCACGCTCTGCTATATCCGCCGCGGCGATCAGGTTCTGATGCTGCACCGCGTCAAAAAGGAAAACGACGAAAACCACGACAAGTGGATCGGGATCGGCGGAAAATTCGAAGAGGGCGAAAGCCCGGAGGACTGCCTGCTGCGCGAATCGCGCGAGGAAACCGGACTGACGCTGGACAGCTGGCGCTATCGCGGGATCGTCACCTTTGTCTCTGACGAATGGGGCACCGAGTATATGCACCTTTTCACCGCGGACGAATTTCACGGCGTGCTCAAAGACTGCGACGAGGGTGTGCTCGAATGGCTGCCCTGGAATCGTCTGCCCGGGCTGCCCATCTGGGAAGGCGACAGGATTTTTCTCCGTCTGATCGACGAGGACGCGCCCTTCTTCTCGCTCAAGCTCTGCTATCGGGGCGATACACTTGTTCAGACTGTCTTAAACGGCAAAGTCCTCGCGTAAACGGAAGCAGACCTTCCCTTCCATGCTGCCCTCGAAGAAGCAGCTGTCCTCCGCCGGAACGACACGCACCGCAGCGCTGTGCCCGGCCGGAATTTCGTGCTCATAATCGATGGTGACTGTGCTGAGCGTGCGGCCGCGCAGCGCTTCTGGCAGATGCGCCTCCGCTGCGTCAAGATAGGCGGCGTTGTTCATGTGGCCGTTTTCGTCGATCTGGTCGGCGCGCGGCGTCATGGTAAAGCTTTCTCCGCCCTCCGGCAGCGTGAGCCGACGCTGCGGGCGCAGGCGGCCTTCTTCGACGCCCTCGAGCGCGATGCCGCGCTCCTCGCCCGGCAGCATGCTGCGGCTGCTCACATCCATGATCGCCCAGATGCTTTCCACCTTGATGAGTTCTTCACCCGCCGCATCGCGCAGCGAAAAGCAGCGGGGATAGAGGGCGAAGCGCCCCTTCATCGGCCAGGTTATAAGCGTCAGCTCTTCGCCCGGCTGCGGCCAGCGGCTGATCTCCAGCCGGTTCTTCACCAGCACCCAGGTACAGCCGTGACTCAACAGCACCTGCTGCCCGCCGCCGCGGCGCACCGCGTCCTCCGCGGCAATGTCCTGCAGCAGGCGCAGCAAATCCGAGGTTCTCAGTAAGCTCTCCGGCCGGAGGGCTTTTTTCAGTCTTTCCATCTGCCTTACCTCCCCGTGCTGCCAAAGCCGCCGAAGCCGCGCTCGGTCTCCGTGAGGTTTTCCGTCAGCTCCAGCTCAGGCAGCAGCACCGGCAGAATCACCAGCTGGGTCAGCTTATCACCCGCGCGGATCACAACGTCCGCTTCGCCGTGATTATAGACCTTGACGATGATCGGCCCGGTGTAGCCCGCGTCGATCACGCCCTCGGCCTGCAGGTTTTTCTTCACATTCAGGCCGCTTTTGCTTTTGATGAAGCCAACGTAGCCTTCCGGGATTTCTACATGCACCCCGGTATCAAAAACGGCGCTGCCGCGGGCGGGGATGATCTGCTCCGTCCGGGAGAAGAGATCCAGCCCCGCGTCGCTCGAATGAGCACGCAGGGGCATTTTTGCGTCTGCGTCCAGTACGATACGCATTTTCATCTGCAACACCTCATCTTTCTTATTTATTATGCATTATGTCATATTTCCCTTGCTTTGACAAGCGGCAAAGTGCGTATAAAAAAGAGAGGAGCAGGACTCGTTTGAGTCCTGCTCCTGCTGATTATGTTGGTTTTGCTGTATGCGCCGATTGGAAGGATCAGTGGCGGATGTCTCTCTTTTCAGGGATCCAGAGGATCAGATCCAGCTCGACCTTATATCTCGCGATGAGCGTTGCATCCTTCAACTCGATCGCACCATTGCCGTCGGCGTCGGCTGCAAAGGTCTCCAGAGCGGTCATCGTCATAAGCTCAACCAGCGTCCGCTTGATGCGCGTGCTGTCCTTCAGCTCGATCTTGGCGTTCAGATCAGCGTCGCCGCGGAAGACGAGCACCAGATACAGATCCGCATCCTGAACTGTAACGAGGAAGTGATATTCGCCGTCCTTTTCGGTGCAGGGAACGTTCGTGTAGCTTCCGTCACTGTTGGCAATGCCGATCATGCAGGCCAGTTCAGCGCTCACCGTGAAGTCGACCTCTCCGTCATAGAGCTTGTCGGCAACCAGGCTGGTCGTCGCACCACCCTTGGTGTAATCATCAACGATGATGTGATAGCCGATCATGGGAAGGGTGACGTCCTTCGTCTGGGTCGTGAAGGGCTCCTTGGTAAAGGTCGCCGTGTAGCGGCCAAGGCCCTCTTCATCAGTCGTCGGCTCAGTAACGACAGCATAGGTGGCAGTCACGGTCTCGGTGACCTTGTGGGTCGGGTCATTCTCGCAGATCGCGGTTGCCGTCACTTCATAGCCATCCTCATCATTGCCAACCCATTCATAGGTGGGTTCGCCCCACTTGTGGCCAATCTTCTCCAGGACCTCAGTCTTCGTATCCGTGTATTCCTTGCCCTCGAAGGTGGCCGTCGCCGTGTACACCACGCTGCCATCCTCTTCGCAGGTCGC
>OCTX012131878.1_pt1 | contig 32881 bp, 34 predicted proteins | sample 1539691 | NCBI WGS metagenome assembly OCTX01 (sample SAMN02144231, study PRJEB22623) | gut metagenome | biome: sheep rumen | host: Ovis aries | place: New Zealand
CCCCGCCATGCTCGCGCTGCACGTCCTTCTGCTCGGCTGGCTGATCCTGAAGGATGTACTGCCGCTGTTTTCCGTAGAATAACCTATATAAATACACGCTGTCCTGAACGAATACAGGACAGCGTGCTTTATTATCTGATTACTATTCCATCTTGTTCCAGATGCTCTCCATCTCCGTGACTGTCAGCTCCCGTACCTCCATCTCACCGTCCGAAGTCAGGGACAGTCCGTCCGCAGCATCATCCGGATAGATATTGAAAGTGTACGACACCAACCCGTCGAAAAGGAAGATCTCCGCAGCACTGTCATCCAGCAGCAACCGGATCTTCAGTTCTTTCCCGTCATACAGCGGTGCGGGATAGCATTTTCCGCGCATCAGTACCGGCTCCGGAGACATGAAATAACTGTTGTCCATGGAGATCATGAGATGCCGCCAGCGGGGTGAAGCAGACGCGGTGTAGTCCAGAAACACCTGTCTGTTCTCCAGATCGAAGACCAGGTCCGTATACTGCTTTTCGTCGCAGCGGAAGCGCAGACGGACTTTCGACGCGTTCTCCGAAGGAACGACCAACGCAGTAAGATCCAGATATTTCCCGTGAACATCCTTCAGCGGGTCTTCTCCCGCAGGAACACTGCCGGAGCAGTTGAACAGTTCTCTGCCGTGTACGCAGTCCAGTTCCTGCACGGGATGCTGGACCAGGCGGTGCGTGCCGTCCGGCATTTTCCGAAGCGTGAATGTTCTGGCAACCGTCATATTGTTGCGCCAGGGGTCTGTCGGTGCGCGGGAACCGTCCCGCATCCAGGCGATAGCGGCGGTGCGGTCATCCGGCATATTGTTGAATGTGAGCGTCGCCTGACATCCGTCGGACCAGTCCGACGTATACGGTCCTTCCTCGCGAAGAAAGCGCTTTCCGTCAAAGGAACCGATATAATATTTGAAACCTGCCAGATTCAGGACCCATTTCCGTTCCTGTGTTCCCTCCACCGGCACAGTGAAGAGATCCGGAAATTCCTCGTAGATGAGGGATTCGGATTCCAGCGTCCAGTGAATGAGATCCGCAGACGAATAGACACGGTAGAAACCGCCGCCCAGAAACATGACCCATCTTCCGGTCCCCTCGTGCCAGAATACCTTGGGATCCCGGAAATCATATGCGTCCGGAACATCCGGCGCGGTAAGCACCGGGTTTCCACCGTATTTTGTCCAGGTCCTTCCGCAGTCTTTGCTGTAAGCGATGCACTGGTATTCAACGGGCGTATTGCCTTCGCGGGCAATATGCCCCGTGTAAACAGCAACCATTCCTTCCCCGCCGTCAAAAAGACCGGAAGTATCCTTCTCATCGATGACCACCGTGCCGGAGAAGATCATCCCGTCCTCATCCGGATACAGCGCTGCGGGCAGATTCTCCCAGTGCACCAGATCCCGGCTGACAGCGTGTCCCCAGTGCATTGGACCCCAGTTCAGGTTATGCGGATAGAACTGATAGAACAGGTGGTATTCTCCCCGGTACCAGACAACACCGTTGGGGTCGTTGAGCCATCCCTTCGGTGCACTGAAATGATATCTTGGCCGGTACGTTTCCCTATAGAGCATGTCAGTCCCTCCTCATTCCAGGTTTGCATGCGTATCCCAGAGGCTCTTCACATCCAGTCCTTTTTCCCGGATGATCATCGCCGCAACAGTATCCCCGTACAGGAACAGACACTGCTCGAACAGGGATGTCATCGGCTGTCCGGACTGGATCTCATCCGGCAGTCCGAGCTTGGTCGCCGTGGGAATACGGACCTGCAGGTCCGCCATCCGCGCGACAGTGCCTTCTGGATTCGAACCGATATGTACGATCTTTCCTCCCAGTTCTTTTGCTTTCCGGGCGATGGCAACCGGCACGATGGATTCACCGCTTCCGGACCCGACTACCAGCAAGTCTTCCCTGCCCATCGCCGGTTCATTGATGTCTCCCACCACATGGGTCTCGATACCCAGGTGTGCGAATCGCTTCGCCATTGCCTGAAGCGCGAGCATAACCCGGCCGACGCCGATAAAGAATACCCTTCTTGCACCGAGCAGCATATCGATGAATGCGCCGGTCTGCTCAGGATCCACCCGGGAAAGCATATCGCCGACTTCCGTGAGGATCAGGTCTTTCGCCTCCCGGTATTCTTTTTCTCTTGTCTCCATTTCTATTCCCCCAGATAAAGAGCTTTCGCTCTGCGGAAATTATCGGTGTAATCTTTGCTTGAGAACAGGCTCCTGCTGCCGCCCACCATCACAGTCGCACCGAGACTCTTCAGTCTCGGGATATCATCAAAAGTGACACGGCCGTCGATAACGATATCTCTGCCTGTTCTTCGCGCATCCAACAGTTCCCTTGCATTCCGGATCTTATCGTCCAGATCTGTCCTCGCCGCTTCGCCGGCAAATCCGGCGTATCCAGGATTGATCCGCATCAGCAGAATGAAATCCGCGTCGTCCAGCAAGCCGCCTACCGATTCCATCGGCGTGTCGGGGCTGAACGCCAGTCCGGGGGAGATCCCCGCCTCCCGGATCCTGGCAAGCATGCCCGCAGGATCCGCTTCGCCTTCCACCTGGAAGCAGATACGCGCGGCTTTCATCCGGATGCACTGATCGATGAACCAGGCGTTGTTCCTGGACATGATGTGAACGTCAAAAGGCAGTTCCGTCCGTTCGGACAGCTGCAGAAAAGTGTCGATCCCTACCGGTAGACTCGGCGCAAATGCGCCGTCCAGCACATCGATGTGCAATGCAGTCGCTCCGGCTTGTTCCCATGAGCGGATCTCCGTCCCGAGGTTGCACAGATCGCAGCAGATCACGGAAGGTTCCAAAGAAAACACAGGCAGTCCCATTTCCAGATCCTTTCTCCTATTTCTAAGTTTATTATATCGTAACAGCAAGAGATTGCCACCGATTCCTATACGCATGCAAGACACGGATTTTCCATTCCTTTTCCGGACAAAAGGTGGTAGGATAAAGGCAGAAGCAGGAAACGATGAGACCGTCGGAGGGATGACCTCCCGCTCATTTTTCTTTTTCCCAAATTGGTATTGTTAAATAATACCAATTTCCGGAAGCGGAGGTGCTTATGAGTGATTCCACACGGACACTGAAAGTGTTTCAGCAGGGTTTTAACTACTCTCAGGATGGAAGGGGCAACCGTCTTGTTCTCCATCTGCAGGGCTGCAACATGCATTGTCCCTGGTGTTCGAATCCGGAAGGTATGCCCACCCGCGGCGCTCTGATGACAGAAAAGGAGTGGCTGACTGAAAGCAGTTGTCCGAAAGGCGCTGTACGGAACGGTCTTCTGGACAGGTCTCTGTGTGAAAACTGTGCGGACATGCCCTGCACCGGTCTGCGCCAGAAAGGGATCCGTCTTTCCTGCAAGGACTATCCTGTGGAAGAACTTGCAGACCGCTGCGCAAGATCCGCACCGATGTTTTTTGACGGCGGAGGCGTAACGCTTACCGGCGGCGAGATCTCGCTTCAGTTCGACGCCGTCAGGGAACTTCTGATTCTTCTGGGTGAACGTGGGATCCACCGCGCCATCGAGACCAACGGCAGCCATCCACACCTCGGTGAACTGATTCCTCTGGTAGATCAGTGGATCATGGACATCAAACACTACGACGATGAGACTCACCGGAAATGGACCGGCGTTTCCAACCGGCAGGTGCTGGAGAATCTTGCAATTGTCGCCGCGCGGCACAGGGATGTGCTTCTGCGGATTCCACTGATTCCCGGCTTCAACAGCGCGCCGGAGGATGCGGAAGGTTTTGCTAAGGTACTGGAACCGCATATCAGGGGAAAAATGATCCCTGTGGAGCTGCTCTCCTACCATGAATTCGGCAAGATCAAGTGGGCACAGTGCGGAAAGCCGTATACGATGCCCCCAGAGAAAATCTCCCCGGAGACAGTAGCGCATTTTGAACGAGTACTGAACGGACACGGAATCACGTGTATCCATACCTGAACAGAAAGGATGTAAAAATGAAGATCGAGCAATTGTATACGCCTCAGGAGATCACCGACCTCGCGAAGGCGAGGTTCAAGGAAGAGCGTGCTCTGAACCATCTGGAAGGATGGTTCCTTGCCCGCGAGATCGCCATGGGCTGTGACGAGGCTTTCCGGGATGACCCGGACTGCATCCGTATCGGCAAGACTCTGGTCGAGGTCATGAAACATATCCCACTGACCCTCGGAGACTATCATCTTTTTGCCGGGACACAGGACGACGCATTTGCCCGCTCCTATGCTCTGATCAATCCCTCTTTCGAGGTGAAATCCTTTGAAGGTTACTGCGATCCCGTTGCTGTGTTCTCCGACATCGATCCCTACGGAGACATCACTGCGGAACGGATCTCGCATGTCAAGGAATACTATTCCAGAAACGATTTCGCCAAAGCCCTGATGAACGCATATGATCCTGCCGAACCTTTCACGGAGGAGGTCATCTTCTTCATGGAGCAGGTAACGGGACACGTGGTTCCCAACGTGAAAGAGTATCTGGAAAAAGGCGCGCTCGGAGTCCGGGCAGAGATCGAAACCCGAAAGGATGCGGAGACGGATACGGAGAAACGCACCTACTATGAGGCCATGATGCTGAGCATCGACGCCCTGCTCGTGCTCGCCGGGCGGTACCGGGAGATGGCGCTGGAAAAAGCGGCGAACAGCACCGGCAAGATGAAGGAGCGGTTCGAACTGATGGCGGCGACGCTGGAGAAGGTGCCTGCGCATGGAGCCGACAATCTTTTCGACGCGATCCAGACCTTTATCCTGGTCTGGCAGAACATGACCGTGGAGCAGACGCCAAACCCCTTCGCCATGTCCGTGGGCAATGCGGACCGGATCTTCGAACCCTACCGTGCGAAAGAAGACACTGACCGCGCAATGACCGCCGCGCTGCTCAAGCATCTTTTGGTTTTCTTCAATGTTGCAGACCGCAGCTGGGCGATCTCCCAGAACCTGATTATCGGGGGCAGGGATCTGGCGGGAAACGACCTGACCAATCCCACTTCCTACGCGCTGTTCGACGCTTATTATGATATGAACCTGCCCCAGCCGATCCTTTCGGTGAAACTGCATCAGAATACTCCGGACGAACTGTACCGGGAGATGGGCAGATTCTTCTTTACCCCCGGCGTCCTGACCCCATCGCTGTTCAATGATGACGCTGTCTTCGAGGTCCTCCGCACACACGGGATCGCGGAAGAGGATCTGCCGCAGTATTCCGTGGCCGGCTGTCAGGAACCGCTCATCATGGGCAAGGACAACGGAAACACCACCAACACCTGGCTGAACCTTCCCAAGGTTTTGGAACTGGTTCTTCAGAACGGCAGATCCGAGATCTCCGGCAAACAGCTGGGAAAGACTTGGAAGGAACTGGGATATGACAGCAGTCTGGATGTGCTGAAAAATATCCGTGAGATATACTGGAAAGAACTGGACCGCTATGCGGATGAAATGGCCAAAGCCGGCAATGCCGCATCTGTGGCACTGAGCCTCTATCAGGTCCCCTTCCTCTCGACCATGATGGGCGGGATCGAGAGCGGCACTGACATGCGTGACGCCCGCAGGCAGGGCACACAGTACAACGGCAGTGGATGCCTGATCCACGGCAGCAGTGTCCTTGCAGACTCTTTCATCGCTATCGACACACTTCTCGAAGAACGGCCGGAAGATGCAGACCGGATGCTGGAAGCGCTGCGCACTGACTTTGAACAGGATGAAGAGATGCGTCAGTATCTGCTTTCCTGTGACAAGTTCGGCAACAATATCGAACGAGTTGACCGGGAAGCGGCGGAAGTCGTCCGCCGCGCCGCTGAAATCGTACGCTCCAAAAAGAATTACCTCGGCAATCCTTTCCGGCCGGACTTCTCCACCCCCTCCACTCACCTGATGTACGGCTACTGGGTCGGGGCGACGCCCGATGGAAGGAAAGCCCGCACCATGCTCAACTACGGCGTAGACCCGCTGTTCGGTGATGCCTCCGGAGGATTGGGCATGCGTATGCTTTCCAATAGGAACCTCCCGTTCTATGCCATGTGCGGCGGATGCGCCTCCCACTTTGGCATCGATCCCAACTATTTCAGGGGAAAGACCATGGAAGAGAAAGGGCTGGAATTCCGCACCAAGATCTTTGATCCGCTCTTTTTCAACGAGAGCGACAAAGATATGGTTTCCCCCTTCTATCTCTATGTCAATGTCACTACCCCGGAGATGCTTCGAAAAGTGCTGGCGGATCCGGAGAAATACGCGCCGAGCGGCGTTTATATCGTCCGTATCCATGGCACCTTCGTCAACTTCCTGGATTTGTCTCCTGAGATTCAGGAGGATATCATCACCCGACTTGATCCCGCCTCGACTTCACTGAGTTAAAACACATGCTTGAACTGGAACACACGAACAAGACCCTTTATCTGTCCATCCGTGACCGGATCTGCCGTCAGATCTTCGACGGCATTTATCCTGACGGAACGCCCATTCCCTCCGAGCGCATGCTGGCGGAGGAATTCAATGTCAGCCGGGTCACAGTAAGAAAAGCATTAGATCTGCTTGAACAGGAACGCATCATCTCCAGAGTGCAGGGAAGCGGCACACGTGTCTCCCTGTACCTCGGGCCGCGTCCGGGTGACCTGGAGATCGTCACTGTTGTTGCTCCCGCTCAGAACCAGTTCTTTGCCAGAGTGATCGACGCGGTCCAGACCTGTGCAGACACCAGAGATTCCCTGTTACTTTTCCAGCAAAAGCCGAAAGACATCCCGCTGGAGAAATGCCTCTTCCGGATCTACCGGAAGGGACTGCGCAATCTGATCCTGTGGAAAGAAGATCTCTCCGTTGCGCCTGAAGCGCTTCTGAAGCTGAAAGGGCTCGGTATGCGCATCGTGCTCTTTGACGAGACGTCCGCCGACAGTGTGCTTGATACGGTCTGCCTGGACAATGCAGGAGCCGTTCAGATGCTGGCGGACCGGCTTGCTCCGGATCCCGCTTCCTGTGCTTTCGTGACCTGGGATAAACCTGAGATCGGCAGCCTGCGGGCAAGAGAAGCCAAATTTCTGTCTCTATTCCCGGAAGGCAGCGTTATCCGGATTCCCTACTGTTATCACAACCTCGAACAAGCAATTCCCGATGAGATCCTTCAGCAGGTCATCCAGAAGCTCAAGAACACATCCTGTGTCCTGTATGCCGTAGGCGAACTGGGCATCGTCTGTGAGAGCGCTTCCAGACGGGCGGGGATTATCCATAAAGCCGGCATGATCGGCATGATGCAGGGTGCCAGAGAACTGGAGATCCAGATAGTGGAACAGGATTTCAACGCCATGGCGGAACAGATCTGCCGGTGTCTCGAGGAACAGAACCGGATCGACAGCGGATGGCGGCCAAGGCACTACTCTGTTCCGGGCATCCTTCTCTGAAACTGCAGTATACCGGGATATGATATAGAAAACCGGGATGTGAACCATCCCGGTTTTCTTCTTTTTGTCTGAGCCTTTCGCAAATAACTGAACAGACTCCCCTTATCTGGTCAGATTCGGAAATGAGCGGTCCAAGTTCCATATGCGGATCTGTACCGGCTCACAGCCTGAGAGAATCTGTCATCCGCGGGATGATCCGCACCGTATAAGGAGATCAGCATCTCCATTACGTCATTCATCCTCACGGCAGGTCCGGAGCAGCTGCACACGATATAGACACCTCCGTCCTTCATGTGTTCTGTCCTTCCCGCCATATTCTCAATGACCAGCGTCGTCTGAAACAGATCCAAGTCTGTCATATGTTCCATCTCGCCGAGCAGCCTGCCCAGATTCTTCCCAACATCGCAGTACTTCCTTCCGATGACCTTCAAAATATTCCCATGGGGAATCCAGACGCGGTCTCTGCGGGTACGGAGTTCATCGAAAAGTCCGTCGAGTAATTCTTCATCCCATGCGCTGAGGGTTTCCTTTCCCAAGCCAAGCGAATGGAAGCCGTCATACCGCGCCGGTTCTTCCCTGCCCATATGGAACGAAAATCCGTAATACTGAAAGTAGAATTCCTTGGCTTCTTCCAACGTCATCGCATTATCCTCCGATCCCGCCGAATGCTGCCGTGCGGTTCCGATCTGTTCAGATCAGGCCCAGATAGAGTCGAGTTCACGGCAGGATCCCTCCATTTCCGGAACACCTTCCAAATGGATCAGATCCTCATCCGGATAAGCGGAAAAACTCAGGCTGATCTCCTCGTTGATGAAGAATTCCACGGATCTGCGGTCCGTGAAGAACCGGATCCGTACCGGACCGTTTCCGGAGAGATGATAGGCCTTTCCGAACTCTTTGTTTGAATCAGACAGCATCCAGACCGGAAGTTCCGCACCGGAACGCATACGGATCAGGCGTCCGTCCGCTTCATACGAAAAACCGCTGTCTCCCAGCAGAAGGCTGAAGTCTTCCCTGCCAGACAATACCGTCTCATATTCCGCCGGTGCCTTCACTTCCATACCTTCTTTCAGAAGGACCGTCTCCGCCTGCCCGCTGCGCAGCATGGACAATTCCGGAATCGGAGCACGGAAAAGACGGTATCCGCGGTCCGTGAGATGAAGTTTCAGCGTGCACATCAGCGACATGGACTGGGAGTATCCCTTTCCACGTTCCGGACACACGGGTTCATAAAACCATTTCCGCTTCCTGTCAGAGAGCCAAGCCAGATGACGGCGCTCCGTCAGGTCCGGCGGCTGATTGAATGTCTGACCTGCGTAGACTGCGAATCCGTAATCCAGATACAGGACATCCTCCTCCGGGATCGCGGTGAATCTGAAATCCCGGAAATCCCCGATCCTGTACTTCCCGTTTCCTCCGTACAGGACCCATTTTGTTTCTCCGGTTTCCTCCACGATCAGCGGAAAAAGATCCGGGCATTCGAACAGGTCGCTTTCCCGGTAAACGCGCTCCCAGTTTTTCAGATCATGGGAGATATAGAAACTGATGCAGTCCCTGCCTTCGAAAGTCTCGTAAACAAGGATACACAGGGTATGGTCATCCACCTGAACGATTTTGGGGTCCCGCCATTCCTCTCCTTCCGGTACAGGAATGATAGGACTCCATGGGAAATAGCGGTAAGTCCTGCCGCCGTCCCGGCTGTACAGAAGATGCTGACCTTCATTGTTGACAGGCGGTCTCCCATGGAACTGGATAGACTGAAGAGCGGTATATGCAGCAATGATGGTATCCGTTCCGAAGCCGGACATATTGTACCGGTCCATGATCGCGCTTCCGGATGCGATGTGGCATCGCGTGGAAAGCGGCATAATGGCATCCGGATATTCCTTATAGTGAACGCCGTCCGCAGACAGTGCACTTCCCCAGCTGACGTTCGCGCATCCGTGATGCGGACCGAAAGGATTGTGCTGGAAGTGGATATTGTATCCCTGCGGTGTGCAAAGCAGACCGTTGGGATCGTTCATCCACCCTCTTCGGGGAGAGAAGTGGATCTGCTGACGCTCCTTTTCATGGTAAAGGTCCGGATAGAGCCCGGGTTCCTCTTCCATATCTTTCCCCGGGATGATCCCGTCCAGAAGCGTCGGTGAATCCGATTCCTCACACACAAGCGTCACCGTTTCCGATTCCAGCTGTCCCAGATCCATGGCGACATAAAAATCGAATGGTTCGCCCGCTGCAGTGTCACAGAGTCCGAGATAGAATTCACGCACCTGCCGTTCTCCGTCCCAAAGCTGAATAAACAGAAACGTTTCGGGATCCCTGTCGCTCACAGGCAGATGCAGGAACGGCAGATCCCGTCCGAATGTCCGTTTGACCATGTGATATCCTCCGATTCTTCTCCCGTTCCGGGAGATCATTACCCCTCTTTCCTTCGCCTGAAAGCTTCGTTTCCCTTCCTGAGGATCAGACCGATCGCGTAGGTAAGCAGACTAACCACCAGAAAGACTGCCGGGATCCCTTTATAACCGAAAATCAGAAAAGCGTACCAGTCGTTGGTATCCTTTCCGCTTCCCGGTCCGTTGATCATAATGTTGACGAAATAGCCGATGCCATATAATACCATGGGAAGGACCGCCATCAGGTTTTCTCTTTTCCCGAACGCATCTTCCTGAAGAAAGACCTGCTCAGCCGCGGCAATCAGGGGCAGCGCCATATGCAGCCAGAAATTCGGTCCCGCAAGCATGTCCACGTACCCGAAGAGAGGTCCGAGAAAGACCATGACTACAGTGAACGTCAGCCCAACGGCAACGGCGGCGATGTACTTGAACTGTTCGGTATGAAGACCTGCCTTCCTCTTCCCGAAGCGGGAATCCAGAAGGAACAGCAAGGACGCGATCCCTTCCATCAGATTGGAAAGGATCGTGAAGTAGCGCAGACTGCGGATGCCTCCGGCAGTCATAAATCCGTTGCCAAACAGAAACGAGATGTAGATCCAGGAAACGAGGAAAGCGACTATGATCAGCAGGCAAAGCCACGCCCTGATCCGGTTTGATTTCACTTGCATAGATGACAGCGTCCATTCTTTTTTGTTCTTGAGCTAATTGTATCACAGCCAAAAACAGGAAACACCCAAACAGCGTGACGATCGCAGAAATCATGGATTATCCGGATAACAGCAGAGCAGCGGATCATTCCGCTGCTCTGTCGTTATTTTCCAACCAATCAGAAGAGGCCGGTAATCACTCCGTTCTCATCCACATCGATCTTTTCTGCCGCAGGTACCTTCGGCAATCCCGGCATCGTCATGATCTCACCCGTGAGTGCAACAATGAATCCCGCACCCGCAGATACCTTCAGATTCCGAACAGCTATGCGGAAACCGGCAGGCGCGCCAAGCAGATTGGGGTCATCCGAGAAGGAATATTGTGTCTTCGCCATGCAGATCGGCAGACCGCCAAACCCCAGTTTTTCCAGCTGCTTTAGTTGTTTTGGCGCATTTCCAACCAGATCCACGCCTTCGGCATGATAGATCCTTGTGGCGATGGCGTCCAGTTTTTCCCGGATGCTCATGTCCAGATCATAGGCGAAAGAAAACCCGTTCTCTTCTTCACAGAGACGTACCACTTCTTCCGCCAGTTCCCTGCCACCTTCACCGCCTTTTGCCCAAACCTCAGACAGCACCACCCTGACGCCCAGTTCCGCACATTTCCGGGAGACCAGTTCCAGTTCCGCATCGGTGTCCGATGGGAAACGGTTGAGCGCGACCACACAGGGCAGTTGATAGACTTCACAGATATTGCGGACATGCTGAAGCAGGTTGGGCAATCCTTTCTCCAGAGCATCCAGGTCTTCCACACCAAGAGACGTCTTCGCTGCACCGCCGTGATGCTTGAGCGCCCGTACGGTTGCAACAATGACCACCGCATCGGGATGGAGTCCTGCCATGCGGCTCTTGATATCCAGGAACTTCTCCGCACCTAAATCCGCGCCGAACCCCGCTTCCGTCACGGTATAGTCGCTGAGTTTCAGCGCCATCCGTGTTGCGGTGACGGAGTTGCACCCGTGGGCGATATTCGCAAATGGACCGCCGTGAATAAATGCAGGCGTCCCTTCCAGTGTCTGGACCAAATTGGGCTTCAGCGCGTCCTTCAGCAGCGCAGCCATTGCTCCCTGCGCTTTCAGATCCCCGGCAGTAACAGGGGTGTTCGAATAAGTATAGCCAACGATGATCCTGGCAAGACGCTGTTTCAGATCCATGATGTCCGAAGCCAGACAAAGTACAGCCATGACTTCCGAAGCCACAGTGATATCGAATCCATCCTGCCGGGGCGTTCCGTCCGTACGCGCACCAAGTCCGTCGATGATATTGCGCAGTTGCCTGTCATTCATGTCCACAGCCCTGCGCCAAGTGATCCTTCTGGGATCGATATCCAGTGCGTTTCCCTGCTGGATATGGTTGTCAAGCATCGCCGCCAGCAGATTGTTCGCAGCACCGATGGCGTGGAAGTCCCCGGTAAAGTGAAGATTGATATCCTCCATCGGGACGACCTGGGCATATCCGCCTCCTGCCGCGCCGCCTTTCACTCCGAAAACAGGTCCAAGAGAAGGTTCACGCAAAGCGATGACGGACCTTTTCCCGATCTTCCGCAGTCCGTCACCCAATCCGACTGACGTAGTGGTCTTTCCCTCGCCCGCAGGTGTGGGGTTGATAGCCGTCACCAGAATCAGTTTTCCGTCCGGGCGGTCTTCATAGGATCTGAGAAGCCCGTAATCCACCTTCGCTTTGTAATTGCCGTAGAGTTCCAGCGCGTCTTCGGGGATCCCGAGGGAATCCGCGATCTCCGTGATCTTCTTCATTCTGCACTGCTGGGCGATTTCTATATCTGTCAGCATATGATTCCTCCGATGGTTATTTCTTTTTCGCTTTTCCGCTTTATGGATCCCGGTCTTACCGGTTCAGTTCTCTCCAGTTCAGCGCGTTGAGCGCCTCCTGATCAAGCGCAGTTCCTGATACTCCGTATACATCGCCGTACTGATTCTGATATACGTGATCCGCTGCCACGCTCACGTCCACATGCTGTCCGTATGTGGTGGTGTAAGTGTTGGTCCCCATGATCGCTTCCGTCCGCGCCTGGCTAATCCGGGAATCAGAAGCCATTTTCCTGTTCCAGGAATCCATGATTCCCGCAGACATCTCCGCGGAATTCCGCGCAATGGTTCTGTCATCCGCGATGCAATGCTGCGCGGGTCATTTCAAATCTCTATCCCGTTCGCGTGCGCGTAAAGTATCTTCTTCGGATGATAATTCATCACTTTTTCCCAGTCCTGTTTGAGGGCGACGTTGCTTTCATACGCGCCGAGAAAACTGAACGGCTCCAAGTCCCCAACGAAACAGATCCCGCTGTCCAGGATGACCGAAATGCTGTCCTCGCTGTGACTCGGCGTCCGTATGATCTCTCCGCTGATACCGAGATCTGACAGGAATGACCGGCTTTCCCTGACGGAAATCACTTTCGCGGTCTGCTCATTCACAGGACGCCAGCTGCGCTGTTTCTCCCTGATGAAGATCCCGTCCGCGTAATGGGCAAATGGCAGCTGGACATCCGCGATCAGAAGCGTTACGCCCAGTTCCTGCAGTTCGCCGATGAGTCCGGCATGATCCGGATGATAGTGCGTCGCCATCACGTAAGCGATATCATCCAAACGGATACCTGCCGTTTTGATTTCCCTGAAGAATCCCGGTAACATGCCGGCGTAGTCCGTGTCGATCAGCAGCCCGCCAGCCAATCCGGAGATATAGAACGTATTCGTATTCCCGTACCGCAGCCTCGTGATCGGATCACTGTTCATGATTATTCCTCTCAGAATCTGCTGCGCCGCCACATGCCAGAGACAGAAGCACTTCGTTCAGTTCCGGAAGCGCGCTGCTCAGTCGGACGACCTTGCCCGCACTGTTCAGGAAACAGTGGGCGGAATCGCCTTCGAATACCGTCTTCCCGTCCGGGGCCGTCATGACATAATGAAGTTTCAGGATCGGTCCCCTATATTCCGTGATACCGATCGTGATCCCGATCTCCTGCGGGAAAGAAGTTCCGGCAAGAAATCTGCATCCGATCTCCGTGACCGGTGAGAAGATCCCTGCCGCTTCCAGCTTTTCGTAGTTCCAGCCGATCTGTTTCAGAAAATCGATCCGCGCTTCCTCCATCCAACGCACATAATTCGAATGATGGGTGAGTCCCATACGGTCCGTCTCATAATACTGTACGGTATGGAAGTAAGGCCTCATCTTACTGCGCTCCTTTGTTTGCGTTCTTTTTTGTGTTATTTTATCACATCTGGATACGAGTATTTCCTTCAGGAACGTTTCCGCGGTGCAGGCAGTTCACTGTACATCTCGTTCAGCAGTTCACACAGGAATTCCCGGTCGTCGACCTCTTCCACCAACAGCATCTCTTTCCCGCCTTCATATGGGAGTTCCGTTCGGGCATCCGGCATCATACGCTTCGCGGATTCCGTCGGTTTCACAAGGAATCTGTCGTCATAGATACCCCCAACGACCTTCCCATGGAAATATATGATATATTCGCCCATCATCTGTTTGCAGGAGATCTCCTCCAGAGAGGATAACTGATCCATGATGAATTCCAGATACTGTCTGCTTGACGCCACCGTTTGCTTCTCCTTTCCTTTCAGAGGCTTTCCCTCAGGATCTCCTCCACATCCTCTTTCGTCAGTTTCCTGTATCCTGTATCATACAGCGGAGTCACGGCAGCAATCTCCCCTGTCATCTCTTTCGTTACGCCAAGTTCAGCGGCATGCATCACGACGCCGATTTCATTCATCCACTCTTCCAGAGCGGACAGCCCGGCCAGCGCCGCAGATTCCGGATCCATTCCTTCGGCAGGTATATCCCAGACATTTCTGGCGAAGCGGACAAACCGATGGAGTCCGTATGGCAGGATGCGCCTGTAGTAAGGCAGTGAAACCGCGGACAGTGTCATGCCATGAGCGGCGTCGGTAAATGCACCGATAGCCTGACCGATCATATGGACTTCCCAGTCTTCTGTCTTTCCTTTGGCGATCAAGGTGTTCAGTGCCCATGTCGAAGCCCACATCAGATTGCTTCTGGCTTCATAGTCCAATGGATCCCGCACCGCAATGCGCGACGCATGGATCACGGATCGCATCAGTCCTTCAGAGAGATAGTCGCTTACGTTGTCGTCGTCTCCCGAAAAATACTGTTCGCAAATGTGGTTGAAAATATCGTAGATCCCTGATACCATCTGATACTTCGGCACCGAAAGCGTGTATCTCGGATTGAGGATGGCAAACTTCGGGACTCCTCTGTCATCGAGTCCCATCTCCGTCTTTATCTTTTGCGCATGATTGGTAATGACCGATCCCCCGTTCATCTCAGATCCGGTACCCACCATCGTCAGTACACATCCCACCGGGATAAGACGGCACTCGGGCATCTCCTTGCGCAGGTAGTACTTTTCCCAGGGATCCTCATCACACCACGCGGAAGCGGATACACCCTTGGCATAATCGATAACGGAGCCACCGCCCACTGCCAGGATCAGATCTACATCATGTTCCCGTGCGATTCTGGCGCCGTTGTACAGTTTCTCCACCGTAGGGTTAGACATGACACCCGGGTCTTCAACAACAACTTTTCCGGTCGCCTCCAGCGCAGCGAGAACTTCCTCATAGACGCCGTTGCGTTTGATGGACCCGCCTCCATAGGTCAGCATGACCTTCGGTCCGTACTTTATCAGTTCTTCCGGAAGCCGTGACATGGACCGGTCGCCGAAATGAAGTCTCGTGGGACTGCAGAAAGTAAAATTACCGATCATCTTTCTCTCTCCTGTTCACTCGGTCTCGTCCAGGAAGAACGTGATCGTCACGTCGCCGTTTCCAAGAAGCAGTGCCATCTCTTCCCCGCTGCGGTCGGTGATATGTCCAAGACGCGTGTATGCCCAGGAGTTGGATCCATAAAACACAACGATCTGGTTCGACGCATAAAGAACGATGTCACCCGCCTGCGTCACGGTCTGCACATCATCACTGGGTAATCTGGTCCCGACAGGTCCCACCTGCTCAAATCCGCCGTACATGGACATCCGAATCTCCAACGGTTCACTTAAGCAGAGTTTCTTCAGTTCCTCAACGGAACGGTTGTCTTCCCATTCCACTTCCACTTCCGTTTCCCAGATACACATTGTAAGCTTGTCCATTGTTTTCTCCTGTATTTCCGTCCCTTCCTCTTCCGTCAGATTATCCTGAACTTCAGATACCGATTCCGTTTCTGCATCCGGGGAAACCCCGTATTCCTGAGGGCTCCCGCTTCCCGCGCAGGAAACCATTTCCGGCATTACTGCCAGAATCAGGAGCAGCGCCATAATTCTCTTGATCATCCGAGTCGCCTTTCCTTTGCCTTATTGTATCCTATTTTAACCTTTGGCGGTGCAGATATCGAACACTATCGTCATTTTCCCATCTTTTTGATGAGACCCCTTCTGCGTCTGGATTTCCCTTTTTCTCCATTTTGTTCCATAATAGATGCAGAAGGCAGGGGACCCGACCCGTGCCGCTGAAGCATCAGGAGGTTTGCAATGGCAACGCTTAATACAAAACTCGTCAGCGTCAAAGTATACCGCAACGGCGCTGAAATCACCCGGGAGGGAACCGTATCTCTCTCCGCGGGTACGCAACTGCTGGAAGTCTGCGGCATCTCCTCGAACGCCGCCCTTGATACCGTCCGTTTGTATGCCCCGGAAGGAGTTGTCTGCGCCAATCAGCACTTCGCCGACCCTTCGGACCGTCCGGAAGACAAGCCGTCGGACAAAATCCGTGAAGAACTGGATAACCTGAAGAAAAAGATCAGCATCCGGGAGCTGCAGCAGGAACTGTGGAAGACCAACGGGGATTTCTCCAGTCGTGCCCAGCAGTCCGCCGAAGACGTCCGGAATTATATCCGTGATCTCCCGACAGTGCTTGAAGAGCTGGATGCCGAGATCGCCGGATACAGAAAAGAAATCAAGAAACTGGAACGGGATCTGAAAGAGCAGACCCGGCAGGAATCGCTTCCCGTGCTGACCGCAGAACTGACTGTACCGAGAAACGCTGTTTATTCTTTCGAAGTCCGCTATTTTGATTATGCGGCAAACTGGACGCCCGTCTATGAGATCCATACAGACGGTGAGCAGCCAATGGAACTGAGGACCCGCGCCCGCGTCCACCAGGACACCGGTGAAGACTGGAAAGGTGTGGAAATGAGCCTGTTCACCGGAAACCCGGTGACGTCGGGAAACCTGCCCGAACTGCCGCCGGTCTACCTGAAGATCCGCGTTCCTGCACCGGTGGCTTCCGCTCTCTACAAACGAGCCAATTACAACACTTCCGCGAAATCCATGGCACTCATGGATGCTGAAGCGGATGACGAAATGGTCGAGATGGAGGAGGCGTACGAAGCGCCGATGATGCGTGCCGTCACTGGAAACGCCGCAATCCGTTCGGAGGAGACCATGACCGAATATATCCTTCCCGGAAGATGGGACGTACCACGTTCCGGAGAAGGCACCATGGCTGACCTCAAGACAGACACACTTCCCGCCGTTTACCGGATTGCCGCGGTACCTTCCGCCTCTCCCTACGCCTACCTTGTAGCAGAGGTCGCAGTTACCGAACTTCCCTTCTCCGAGGGCATCGATGCTGCCGTCTATTACAAAGAGCTCTATACAGGCAATGCCTATATCAGCGGAGATCTCACCAAGGAGACTCTGGACATTACACTGGGTCAGGAAGAACGCGTCCACGTTTCCCGCAAGGAAGTCGCGCAGAAGACCTCCACTTCTCTGTTCAAAGGGCAGAAAGTAACAGAGCACCGCTTCGAGACCCGTATGACCAATCTCTCATCCGATCCGATCAAAATCACAGTCAAAGATCAGATCCCGGTATCGCGGGAGAAGGAGATCACCGTGGAGACAGTGGAACTCTCCGGCTTCTCTCTGGACAAGGAAACTGGACTTCTCACGAAGGAAGTTCCGCTGCCCGCAGGGGAGACCGTCACGCTGACGCTATCCTACAAGGTCGCATGGCCGAAGGACAAACAACTGCGCGAGACCAGAAACTGAACTTCCAGAGTTCACGAAGTGAACGGATTCATCACAGCAAATATCGAATATTTTAAATAGGATAAAACGGATGGCCACGGGACAGCATGTCTCGTGGCCTCTTTGTTCCTTATTCCCGCATTTCGTCCCTCGGGATCTGCCGGAGATAACCAACGGGCACTTCCTTCGTAAGCCAGACACCGTTGGCTGAGCAGAAAAAGACATACCCGTCCTGAACCATTTCCTCTGCCGGGATCCGGAAAACGACCGGCTTGCCGTGTCGCGAGCCGACTTTTATGGCGGTTTCCACATCCGCAGAAAGATGAACATACAACCTGCTCTTGGGAATGAGTCCCTGCTTCAGGATAGATGAAAGATATTTTTCCCCGGTCCCATGATACAGGAACGCAGGTGGCTGGACCGGCTCGAACTCCATATCAACGGGAACCGAATGACCTTGGTTCGCCCGAATCAATGTCTTATCCCCATTGAAAGCATACCGCTGTTTTTCGTCTGTCCGCACGATCTCTTCCAGGAGTTCCATCGTTAGCGGATACCGCTTCCGGATGCCTTCTATCAGCGCTTGCGTATCTGCCCACCCGTGCTCATCCAGCGTGATCCCGATCTCCTCCGGCTTATGCCGGAGGATCAGGGCTAAAAATTTGCTTACCTGTTTCAGATCCATGCCTTTTCCTTCTCAGCAGCCGAAGAGCGCAACCGCTTTCTCCATCCGCTCAGCCACCGGCACCTGGAACGGACAGCGCGTCTCACATCCGCGGCAGCCGATGCATGCCGCAGCGGTGGGCTGAAGGGCAGCATAATGTGCCTTCAGGCTCTCAGGAACCTCCGGCTGCTGGACGGCCAAATCATAGAACTTGTTCACCATGGGGATATCGATCTCCATGGGACAGGGCTTGCAGTGACCGCAGTAGGTGCACTGTCCGAGATATGCGTGCAGCGGAGCTCCTGCGATGACGGATGCATAGTCCTTTTCCTCTTCCGGAGCATCCTCGTAGGAAACGGCTTCTCTGATCTGTTCCTTGGTGTCATAACCGCAGAGAATCGAGCAGATACCCGGCCTCGTCAGTACATAGTGGATACACTGTTTCGGTGTGAAAGCCACGCCGAAAGGAGACGTCGCCGCATCGAAGAGCCTTCCGCCGAAGAAGCCCTTCATGACCGTGATGCCCACGTTCTGCTGTTCGCACAGTTGATACAGTTCCGCACGCTCGGGATCGATCCCGCTGAGTTCGGCATTGTCGTATCCGCCGAACATGCTGTCCAGATCTTCTGTCGCGGGCTTCATATCAAATGCCGGATTCACACTGAACAGAATCATTTCGATGAAGCCGGTCATCGCCGCCATCTTGGCGATCCTGGGATTATGGGTGCTAATTCCGATGTGCCGGATAAGTCCCTTCTCACGCAGTTCAAGGACATAGTCGATGAATTCGGTTCCCATAACGGTGTTCCAGTCGTCTACCGCGTCCACATAATGGATCATGCCGAGGTCGATATAGCCTCCGCCGATACGATGAAGAAGATCCTCAAAGGCAGGACGGACATATTTCATATCCCTGGTCCGCACGTACTGTCCGTTCTGATATGTGGATCCGATATGTCCCTGGACAAACCACTCGTCTCTGCAGTCTGCAATGCCTTTGCCGATGATATCTCGGGATTTGGGATCCGGCATCCAGCAGTCGATGATATTGATTCCCTGTTCGTGTGCGAACCGAACCAGTCCCACCGCTTCAGTCTCGTCGTGGCGTTCCAGCCACTCTCCTCCGAAACCGATCTCACTGACCATCAGTCCGGTCTTGCCAAGCATCCGTTTTCTCATAAAACATCCTTTCTCACGGGATCTCCGTGGTAACCAATTCTCCGGTCCACGTCTGGACGCCGCCGAATTCGTAGACATTCGTATATCCGAGATCCGCCAGTTTCGCTGACGCTTCCTTACTTCTTCTCCCGCTTCTGCAGTACACCAGAATTACCTGTTCCCGGTCAGGAAGTTCCTCCGGTGCCACGTCGGACACGATCTCATTGGGAATACAGACCGCCCCGGGAATATGTCCGGAATCATATTCCGACACTGTGCGCACATCCAGAATGACGGCGTTTTGTTCCTTTTCCATCATACTGGCTGCCTCATCCTGTCCGATCTGGTAATAACCGTCACTGTTTTTCTGCAATGCAGTTGTCTGCTGCGTTCCCGCGCAGGAGACCAGGAGCATCACGGGAAGCAGGAGCAAACCCAGAATCCGTTTTTTCATCACATACTTCTCCCTGTTTTTTCTCATTGTACCATTCTTTCCTTCATAGGACGATTCCGTTCTTTCTTCCGCATACAAAAAACGGCGCCGCAATGCGGTGCCGTTTCGGATTTATTCGGGATGATCAGTCCTTCCGGTCAAGCGCGCTGTTGATCTGTTCCAGCACCTCAGCGGGATCCAGTCCGTGGACATAGCACGCTTCGCGAATGGTCTCATAGGTTGCACTGATGCATCCGAGACAGTGCATGCCGGCTTCCATCATCACCTGAGCAGCCTCAGGATACCGGGCAAGCACTTCGCTGATCACGGATTCTCCCGTTAGCTGGGGAATGTTGCTTCTGTATTCTTTCGCTGGCATCTTCATCTCTCCTCTCAACGCAGGAAACCGTTGATGATCTGCTCCTCCGCTTCCTGTTCCGTCAGGCCGAGCGTCATCAGTTTAATGATCTGTTCACCGGCGATCTTGCCGATTGCGGCTTCATGGACGAGCGCCGCATCGACGCTGTTCGCTTCCAGTCCGGGCACCGCCAGGATTCTGCCGTTGTCCATGATGATGGAATCACACTCCGTATGCCCGCTGCATGCAGCGTTGCCTACGATCTTCGCGTCGAACTTCTGGAAAGAATCGTCTCTTGCTACAGACCGGGAAACCACATCTGCGCTGGAGCCTTCGCCGTTCAGATTCACCACGTAAGTGCTGACCGCGTTCTGGTTACCGTGGGTCATAAGGCGTTCACGCACGACCAGTTTCGCTCCGGCTGCCAGATCCGCATTCGTGGTGCGCAGTGTGTCGTCCACGCCTTTGATCTGAACCATCTCCATCTCCACGTAGCTGTTCTCATCCATGGTCACCTCGGTGACCGGGTTGAGAATGCGCTTCCCTGTGCCGTCTCCGGATCCGTAGTGCTTCTCAACATAACGCACCTTGGCTCCTTTTCCGACAAAGAAGCGGTGGATGCCGTCGTGCTGGGAATCTTTGGGGCCGCAGTTATCGATACCGCACCCGGCAACAATGACCACTTCCGCCCCGTCGCCGACGTAAAAATCGTTATAAACGACCTCGGTCAGTCCGGTCTTCGTCATAACCACCGGGATATGGACGCTTTCGCGTTTGGTTCCGGGCTTGATCCGGATGGTCAGCCCATCTCCGGTAGGTCTTGGCGTGATCTCGATGTTCTCTGTGGACTCCCGTCCTATGGAAGCTCCGTCCGAACGGATATTGAAGGCTCCTTCCGGAACAGAGTGGAGATCCGCGACCTCCATCAGCAATCTCTTTTGAATCTCATCCAACTGGATCATATCAGCCCTCCAATCCGTTGGCGATGCCGCTCATCCGGCATGCAGCGACTGCAGAAGAAGTTCCAAGCAGTTCGGGGAGCACTTCTTCCCGTTTGCCCTGACGTACAAGCAGCCCGTCCCGCAGCACCAGGATCTCGTCCGCGATATTCAGGATCCGCTCCTGATGGGAGATGATCATGATGGAACTGTTCTCAATGTGCGCACGCATATTCTCGAAGACCTTGATCAGGTTCTGGAAACTCCAAAGATCGATGCCCGCTTCCGGTTCATCGAAGATGGAAAGCGTGGAACCCTTTGCCAGCACCGTAGCGATCTCGATTCGCTTGAGCTCACCGCCGGAAAGACTGGCGTTGACCTCTCTCCCGATATAATCTCTGGCGCAGAGGCCGACTGCGGACAGATACTCACACGCCTGAGCGGTGGGCAGGCGTCGGTTTCCCGAAGCAAGCCGGATCAAATCCAGCACCTGTATCCCTTTGAAGCGGACCGGCTGCTGGAAAGCGAATCCGATTCCCTTCTGTGCGCGTTCCGTGACCGACATGTCCGTGATATCTTCCCCGTTGAAATAGATCCTGCCCTCACTGGGCTTTTCGATGCCCGCGATCAGTTTGGCCAGCGTCGACTTTCCGCCTCCGTTCGGGCCCGTGATCACGATCATCTCATTCGTCGGAATCTCAAAACTGATATCCCGAATGATCTCCTTTTCTCCGTCTCCCTCTTCCACTCCGAAAGAGACGTTCTTCAGTTCCAGCATATACCTGAACTCCCTCCGTATTTTTCTGGCATGGGTATTATAGCCTCTCCATCATACACAAAAATTGATTATAATCAAAATTTTAGAAAAAACGGTTTTGGGAGCAAATGCCGAAGATCGTTCAACGGGGGAAGTCCTGTCTGCCGATCAACAACAGCAAAAGACCGGACTGTCGAAACAGTCCGGTCTTCATTCCTTTCGATGGGGAGCGGTCATTCCTCCGTGAAAACCCGCTCCAGTGCCGCGCGGTCCAGAATCTGGATCCCACTCTGTCCCTCCTTGCGTATGAGACCTTCCCGCTGCATTTCCCGTATCCTTCTGCTAACAGTCTCAGGTCTCAGCTGTATGCTGGCGGCGATCTCCTCCAGCCGGAGTACTACCGTGTCGCTGCTGGTATGCCGGCTGCGGTGAAGCAGAAATCCTGCGAGTCTCGCTCTGGGCGAACTGGTAGAGAGCAGGTGGACCCGCTCATTGGCGTCATGCAATTTCTGGCTGAGCAGCGCAATGACTCTCAATGCAACGGAAGAGTCCTGCATGACCTCTTCCAGATCCTTTCTGGACAATTTGCTGCATTCCACATCCGTCAGGCAGACACCTCCATATGGATACCGGCTGGAACCCATGAGGATCCCTTCCCAGATGGTGTCCGGTTCGGAAAAAATACCGATGATCTGCTCTCTGCCCTCGCTGTCCCATGTGCTGAGTTTGACTTTTCCGCGATGGATGAGGTAGATCCCGTCCACCGGTTCTTCCTGAGCAAACAGGACACTTCCCCTCGGGTATTGCTTCCATACCATTCGGTCCATGACCTCCTGCTGCTGATGCGCGGGAAGTCCGATCAGGAAGGAGATGTTGCCGTGGCATTTCTCCAGAAAATCCGTATATCTCTGTACGTCGTTCATGATGCTTTTTCTCAAAAAATACCGTGAATCGCTTCACGGTATCTTTACTGCTGCTGAATGATCAGTCCATCTTTGTCAGCGCCATGGCGATCTTGGAAGCCAGACGGGCATTGTTGTAAGCAAGCTGCAGATTACTTGCGAAAGAGACGCCTTCGGTCATGTCCTTGATTCTGGACAGAAGGAACGGGGTGATATCCTTGCCGCGGACACCCTTTTCATCTGCCTCAGCGATGGCTTCGTTGATGACTTTTTCCATGGCATCGAAATCGAGCGCGTATTCATCCGGAATGGGGTTCCCGACGAGGGCACCGCCCTTGAGGCCGAGATCCCATTTGGTGTAGATGATCTTTGCAATCTCTTCCGGTGTCTCGCAGCGGTAATCCAGTTTGAAACCGCTGCTCTTGCAATAGAAGGCAGGAAGTTCATCCGTCCTGTATCCAAGTACCGGTACGCCGAAAGTCTCCAGATACTCAAGCGTTCTGCCGATATCCAGCAGAGACTTCGCGCCGGCGCATACGACACAGACCGGTGTATTTGCCAGTTCCTGCAGGTCTGCGGAGATATCCATGGTGACTTCACCGTGGCGATGGACGCCGCCGATGCCACCTGTGGCGAATACTTTGATGCCTGCCATAGCAAGGATCATCATAGTGGTGGTGACAGTGGTGGCTCCGGTCTTTCCTGTGGCAAGATACGTGGCAACGTCTCTGCGGGACACTTTGCCGATGTCTTTGGGATTGCACATCATCATCAGTTCATCCCGGGTCAGACCGACTTTCAGTTTTCCGCCGATGATTGCGGTGGTCGCGGGAACTGCGCCTTCCGCTCGAACAATCTCCTCCACCTTTGCCGCGAATTCCATATTCTGCGGATACGGCATGCCGTGACTGAGGATCGTGCTTTCCAGGCCGACAACAGGTTTCCCCTCCGCCAGTGCCTGCGCGATCTCGGGTTTTACATCCAGATACTTTTCAAAGCTCATAATTCTGTTCCTTTTATTTCGTTATTCAGACCACATCAGCGGTCCATGTCCTTTCAGAGTCAAAGAAATGGGAGCACTGATCCGGTCTCCCATCCTTTTCAATTCTACCCGCTCCAGGTAGAAAGTTCAAGAAACCGCAGCGCGTTCTAATTCTGCTCCCGCTTAAACACGCAGTGCTTTTTCCAGGAAAGAGCACCGCAGGCAGGGCATTTCACACCCTTCTCCAGGACTGCCTGCACCATCCGTTCTGCTTTTTCCGCGGACCGGTTCAGTTCACGGAACTCTTTCCCGCATGTACCGCATTTCAGTTTGTACGTGAAACAGTCCTCATAGGAACCGGAAGGAAGTTTAAGCGTCATTTTGAATTCCATCAGATTACCTCCGCGATATCGATATAATTATACCTTTATATGATGCCCCGCGCAAAGCGGACAACACCGTGCAATGGATTTTTCCCTTTCTTGTGATACAATGATGGCATATCACGGACGAAAGGGGAACAGCGATGGCAAAGATCTCGATCCTGTTGTGCACCTGCAACAGCGGTGCATATCTGCGGGCGCTTGTGGACTCGATTCTGGCCTCCGAATACAGGGATTTCGAACTGCTGGTCCAGGACGACTGCTCCGAAGATGATACCCACGCCATCCTGCGTTCCTATGATGACCCGCGGATCCGGATCCGCGTAAATCCGAGTCCGTCAGGCGGTGCCGCGCAGAACTTCATGTCCGCCCTGCTGAACTGGGACACCGGTGACTACATCATGTTTGCCGATGCGGACGACTACTGGGAACCGGAGAAAATCGGAAAGACACTGGAGTGCATGCTTCACACCGAAGCGGATTGCCCGTCCGGAACGCCTGTCCTGGTTCATACGGATCTTTCCGTGGTGGGAAAGGACCTGGAGCCAATCTCCCCCTCTCTTTGGGAATACGAGAAAATCTCTCCTGAGCGCACTTCTTTCCGGCAGTTGCTGGCGCAGAACAATGTGACGGGATGTACCGTCATGATCAACCGCGCCCTGAAGGAACTTGTGCCAGATGCACCTGCTTCTTTCGTCATGCACGACTGGTGGCTGGCACTCTGTGCCTCCGCCTTCGGAAGGATCGCGTTCCTCCGGGAACCCCTGATCCGTTACCGTCAGCATGGAGAGAACAGTGTAGGCGCTTATAATGCCGGAAGTCTCTCTGCGTCCGCAAAGAAACTGCGCAACAGAGAGCGCATCGAACGCATCTACAGGCAGATGTTCGACCAGGCAGCCTGCTTTGGCCGGTATTACCGGGACCGTCTGACTCCGGAACAGGCTGATCTCTGCCGCGCTTACGCCGGAATGAAAGATCAGACCCGCATCGGAAAAGCCTATACGATCATTCGAAACGGGTTCTGGAAAAACACACTTCTACGGAATCTCGGACAATTTCTCGCAATCTGATTCACTCCATATCCCTGCGGGTGTGCTATAGTAGGAATAGAAATAAACGGCATTCCGCCGTCCAATTTATTATGATCACACAAGGAGAAATCAAAATGGCAGATGAAAAACGCGGTCTTTTTTCCTCTTTGAAGGAAAAATTAGAAAAGAAATCTGAAACCACAGCCAAACCGGCTGCGGCACCGGCACCGAAACCTGCAGCCAAACCAGCTGCGACGCCGACTGCTAAACCCGCTGCTGCTCCGGCACCCAAGCCGGCTGCTAAACCCGCTGCTGCTCCCGGAGTCAAACCACTGGTGACACCGTCTGCCAAACCGGCAGCCGCACCCGCAGCTGCTCCCGGAGTCAAGCCCCTTGTGACGCCGACTGCCAAACCAGCTGGCAAGTCCGTAGAGGAACTGGCGAAAGAAGTCATCCGCGGCGACTGGGGCAATGGTCAGGAGCGCAAGGACAAACTGGCTGCAGCAGGCTATGACTATGACACCGTACAGGCAAAAGTCAACGAACTGCTCAATCCTCCCAAGCCCACAACAGCAACTCCTCTCTCCACCGGAAAATCCGTAGAGGAACTGGCGAAGGAAGTCATCCGCGGTGAATGGGGCAATGGTCAGGAGCGCAAGGACAGACTGGCAGCAGCCGGTTATGACTACGCCACCGTTCAGGCAAAAGTCAACGAACTGCTGAAATAATCCCCGAAGAAACCGGACGGCAGCCTGTAACAGGGCCGCCGTCCTTTTATGTGTCGAAAAACGGCATCTGCCGAAATGGACAGATGCCGTACTGTATCGATCCGCCGATCAGAAAGCAAAAGAGCCGTTTACGAAGACCGGAACTTCCTTCCCGGAATAGGTAGTACCTGTAATCTGCAGGTCACGGGTCCCCACCATGAAATCCACATGGGTCATGGAAGTATTCATTCCCAGTTCCTTCAGCTGTTCCTCACTCATGTTCTCCGATCCGTAGATACAGGGGTAAGCGGATCCGAAAGCGAAGTGGCATGAAGCGTTCTCATCAAACAGGGTGTTCAGGAACAGAACGCCGGACTGGGAAATCGGGGAATCGTAAGGGACCAAAGCGACCTCACCGAAATAACTAGCCCCTTCATCCACGGAAATCGCGTTCTTCAGGACTTCTTCTCCCTGACGGGCATGGACTTCCGTGATCTTTCCGTTCTGCACAGTGAACCAGAAACCGTCGATGATGGTTCCGTTATAGGAGAGCGGTCTGGAAGCCACGATCCTGCCGTTGATCCCCTCCCTTTTCGGAAGCGTGAAGACTTCCTCCGTTGGGATATTGGCGGAAAACCGAACACCGGACGCCGCCTTTTCATCTCCGCCCGCCCAGAAGTGCCCCTGAGGCAACTCCACGGTCAGGTCGGTGCCGAGGCTGTTGATGTATCTCAGATGATGGAAATTATAGGCGTTGAGCAATTCGATGTGCCGCTTCAACTCCTCGGTATGCGCTTTCCATTTTGGGGCAGCATCCGGTCCTTCCACGCGGCACGCCTTCAGGATCTCCTCCCAGAGCCGCAGGACCGCATCGCCGGAATCCATCTCCGGAAACACGGCTTTCGCCCATGCCACCGTAGGAATGGAACAGACACACCAAGGGAAATCATTGCGCATCTCCCGCTTCCGGAAGATCTCAAGCGCTTTTCCCCTGCTGATCTGTGCCCTGCGCAGCCGATCCCCGTCCACTCCTTTCAAGTTTTCAGGATCATCCGCTGAGATAGCCAGCCATGCCGCGCCTTCTCCGGAAACCGTATTCATCATCTGTACTTCCCAGTCATTCACGGTATCGAAGACATCGTCTGCCGCATACAGATATTTATAACGGGTCAGCGTGTCATCCTTCCAGTTCATCAGGACTTCCCTGCATCCGGCTTCATAGGCTGCCTTTGCACAGAGTCTGGCAAAGTACGCTCCTTCCACCGGACAGTTGATCACGAGCCGCTGGCCGGGGCGCAGGTTCACGCCTTCCCGAATTACGAGAGCTGCATATTCCGCCTGAAGTTCTGCTAATTTCATTGGTTTTTCCTCCGTAGGGTATTGCAATTCATCACTGCATGTTCAGAATTTCATCCAGGATCGCTTTATGGTCACCCTTGTAAATTATGTGGTGGTTACTGATGGGGCGTTTCGCGAAATACTCGTATCCCTCATCCAGTTTCAGCACCATCTGGGTCCGGCAGAGATCCGTTTTATGCGTCGTTTCGACAAGGGTCGCCTTTCCGGCATAATAAGCGGATAGATCCCCGTTGCATTTGAAGATCGTCATGGGCTGCGGAGTCAGGTCTCCGCTGACGGCGACCCCAATACCGGACTCGAAGTGGGTCATCAGGCTGTAGCGGTCGCACATATTCAGCGGGAGGGTGCAGTGCGCAAATGTGATCTCATTTTTCTTCGTATCGATATATGAAGGATTCGCCATGAAACCGGGCTCACCCGTGAGCACATGCATCACTGCCATGCTCAGCAGCGCTTTCTGATCTCCTTCGCAGGCTGCGGGAATTCCCTGCGCATTGAGGATCGCCAACGCCAGACACCCGGTCGTGTGAATCGCACTGAGCAAGTCGAAGCAGCGAACCGTCACACCTGTGAGGCCATACCTTGCGATGAGCCGCTGAAGAGCGCCATAAACGTTCAGTGCTTTCTCCACCTCTGCGGGATCAAAGCCTTTCGTTTTCAGTTCGGAGGTGTAAGCATTCTCATCATACCCGCCTTTATGGAATTCCCCCACCAGTTCATCCAGTGAATACAGTTCCATGGAGATTCCGAACCGTTCCTTCAGCGCATTGAGATCCGCGTCGGAGGCGATCAGCCCGCCGGGTTCGCCGAAGCATCCCAGATGCTGTTTCCCCAGTTTTTCGCGGATACGGGCATTGCGCAGCAGGTGTCTTAACTCAGCAGCGATTTCCTCCGTCGTTCCAAAAAGGATCTGTCCCTTCTTTCCATGCTCCTGAAGGTATCCCATGATCTCCATTGCCGCCGGAAGAGAGTTGTATGCAGGTGTGGTCAGCAAAACATAAGGTTCTTTCGTCTGTTCATGACAAGCACGGAATCCAAGCTCCGCACCGCCCGAGGCGATAAAATAGACCGGAAGCGCCTGATCCGCAACCTCATCCATCTCCGCGCAGGTGACTTCAAAGCCGATTTCTTTGCTCAATTCTTTCAGAAACAGATCTGAATATGTGGGGATATAAGGGTCGTTACAGTCCGGTGGCCCCATCAGAAATTTGACTTTCAATGATTCCATTGCACACTCCTGTCTCCTGCCGATTCTCCGAAGCAGGTCTTTTTTTCATTATACAATCTCAACAGACGATTTTCCTCTGGAAAACGGTATACCTTTCCGTAGATAACCGCACTATGCTGTTTCCGGGATTCGGTACATGAGGTGGAATAATATCGGTATACGGAAAAAAGCCACGATCACTCGTGGCTTTTTTCTGGTCGGAGTGGCGAGACTCGAACTCGCGGCATCCAGTTCCCAAAACTGGCACGCTACCAACTGCGCTACACCCCGTCAACGCGAGATTTATTATATCAAAGTGAAAGATCGGATGCAACGGCTTTCATCATGTTCCGCCGGCAGCAGGACATGCGTTTCTCTGTTCAGTACTTGTCTGCTGTGCTAAACTGATATCAGCAGCAAATACCCCATTATCAGGAAAGGAGACACCATGATGTCCCGTTTCACGATTCCGAGAGATATCTTCTACGGAACCGGATCAATGAAAGAATTAGGTAAACTGACCGGTTACAAGCGCGCATTCATCGTGACAGACAGGGTCATCCCGAAACTCGGTTTTCTGTTCGAACTCAACGACATACTCATCTCTGCCGGTATGGAGACGAAAGTCTATACCGGCGTAGAGAGCGATCCCGATATCACTGCTGTAATGGAAGGCGCACATCTGATGCAGGAATTCCAGCCTGACCTGATCGTTGCCATCGGAGGCGGAAGCAGTATCGACGCGGCGAAAGCCATGTGGATCTTCTATGAGCACCCTGCAATCACTTTTGATGATATCCTGAAAAACGGCACGCCGCCGCTGCGGAAGAAGGCGCATCTCGCAGCAATCCCCTCCACCAGCGGGACCGGAAGCGAAGTGACGTCTTTTGTCGTAATCTCAGATCATGCGAATAAGATGAAATACCCCATCGCGGATTATGATCTGACTCCGGATATCGCCGTGCTGGATGCCAACGTCGCCATGACCATGCCCAAGCGGCTCGCCGCCTATACCGGTATGGACGCACTGTGCCATGCCATCGAAGCCTATGTGGCAACCAACCGGAACAACTTCACCAACCCTCTGGCGATTCATGCCATCACCGTTCTGCTCGGTTATCTTCCTCCCGCCTACGACGGGGACGTGGAAGCGAAACAGGAAGTGCATATCGCCCAGTGTATGGCAGGCATGTCCTTCACCAATGCCGGTCTTGGAATCACCCACAGTCTCGCTCATAAGATCGGCGGCACCTTTGGCACTCCGCACGGTCTGTGCAACGCCATCCTTATGCCTTATGTCATGCGCTACAATGCCAAGGACCATATGGCCATCCGTCACTATGCCCGGATCAGCGACCGTCTGAGTCTGGAAGGACAAAGAGAGATGAATATGCTTAATTCCCTGATCCGCGCCGTAAAGGATCTTGCAGCCTATATGGAACTGCCTTCCTGCTTCAAGGACGCCGGCATTCCCGAAGAAGACTTCCTCGCCAATAAAGCTGAGGTCGCCCACAATGCGCTTCTGGACTCCTGTACGCCGACAAATCCCAGACAGCCTACCGAGGAAGACCTGCTTCGGATCTTTGAATGCGCATATTACGGCAATCCCATCACATTCTGACCGGGAGGAGACCCCCAATGAAAAAACTGCTCCAGAAAACGGACCACATCCTTATCGGCGGTCACAGAGGCTGCGAGTGCGAGCTTCCGGAAAATTCCATCGCCGCCATGGAACGGGGAATCAAGGACGGAGCGGATTATCTTGAGATCGATGTCCAACTGACCAGCGATGGCGTTCCGGTCATCTATCACGATACCCTGCTTGAACACAAGACTGCGCTCGCCGGTTATGTACATGAGCACACGGAGGCGGAGCTCCGGGCAACTGTTCCAGGATTCTGTACCCTGCGCGAGGCGATGCGCTGGGGCAAGCAGGCAGACGCATGGTTCGGCCTTGAACTGAAAGGCGTTCCGCTTGATACCCAGCCCTATAATCTCCGGCTGGTGGAACTGCTGTCCCAGGTTGTCCGGGAGGAAGGCATGACGGATCATGTCTTCGCTTTCGGACTGGACTATCAGGTTCTTCGGCATCTTCGTGAAGTGGATCCGGATATCCCCATCGGACTCATCATTGCGGATGTTCCCCAGGATCCTGTCGGCCTTATGAGGGAGATGGACGCCATTATTTACCTCGCGTATATCTGGCAGATGACCCCTCAGATCATCCGGGAACTGCATGATGCCGGATACTATGTGGACGGTGCGATCTTGCGGGAGAAGAAATGGCAGAAACGCGCGCGGGAACTGGGCGTCGATATGTTTGAAACGGACTTCCCCGCTGATGATGCAAAGACCGTCACTCCCAGAATTCCTGTGTGAACTCACTGATCATTCAGCCGGCGCGGACTCTTTCAGGAGCCCGCGCCGTTTTCTGTTCTTATTTCGCTCATCATAAATTTACAAATTGGACTTTTTCTTTTATGCGAAACATCGTATCTTTTAAAAAACACGTTTTTTTCCTGAGAAGACGCAGAAGGAGGTACGGACATGCCTGAATACACCAGCCCCGCGGAATATACCAGCCGGTTGAGGCACAATATTCTTCAGATGCCGCCTGAGATCCAGAACGCCACCGGCATTGTGATCAATGGAAGAAGGCTAAAGAGCCTGGTTTTTACCACGGATATCGCCATTATCAAAAACTGCGACGCTGACGGTGTGTTCGCGGTCTATCCTTTCACTCCGCAGCAGTCCATCAGTGACGCGCTCATCAAACACTCATCCATGCCCGTATTCTGCGGTGTGGGTGGCGGTACCACGCGCGGTGCCAGAACGAGAACGCTTGCCAAGGATGTGGAGAGCCAGGGGGCCATCGGCGTCGTGCTCAACGCGCCGATTTCCAACGAAGACCTGAAGATGGTCAGTGACTCCATCGACATCCCTGTAGTCATCACCGTTGTCAACAAGCAGACGGACATTCTCGCCAGACTGGAAAACGGAGCATCCATCCTGAACATCGCAGCGGCTCTGGATACGCCGGAAGTCGTCCGTTACGCACGGTCTGTGGCACCGAACGTGCCGATCATCGCCACAGGAGGCAAAACAGGCGAACATGTCATGGCAACCATTGAAGCCGGTGCAAACGCCATCACTTACACGCCTCCTTCAACGCAGGAATTGTTCCAGAAAATGATGCAGAATTATCGCAATCTCTGACGGGCGGAACACATGGATTTGGTAAAGCAGCCTCTCCCGGATGGAAGAGGCTGTTTCTCTGTCACGCTGACCCATTCCTCCCGCACAGTCGTGATATGTGCGTCGCAGGAACAGTACCCCTGGAGCATCAGTGCATAGTATAATAAAATTAGACGATACGTCATTGTGTCGTCGTGGAATCAATAGACCAAACACGTTCACCTTTTTGCGAAAGGAGGCATGCGTTCCTCCCGTTACACCAGACCGCGGAGGCCCGCGAAATCCCGTTATGAAACAAAGACCCGTAATCTACCTTTCCGGTCCGGACCGTCTGCTGCCGGACGGGAAAGAGCGCATGAAAAAAGCTGCAGAACTCTGTGACAAGTATGGTTTTGACACCGTTCCTGTTCCGGACACATTGTTTGTCCATTCTTCTTCTAAAGAGGAGGGCATCGCTCTTGCAAAAAAACGGCTGGCAGGCATTGCTTTCTGCGATCTGATCATTGCGGATACCCGCGATTTCCGGGATCTTCTGGAGCCTTACGGCGAGACATCCATGGAACTGGGTTACGCCTGGGGCATGGGAAAAAAACTGTACTGCTATATGAAAGATGCCAGATCCTGCGCGGACCGCTATCCCGGAAACCGCCACAAAAATGAGAAGGATTTCTGGGTCGATGAAAATGGGATCAGTTTCGAACCCGGTCCCCTCAACCTGATGCTCGTCAGTCCTTCGACCGTGGTCGAAGGAGGACTGGAAGAGGCTCTGAAAGCTGCAAGCGCAGACTTTTTCGGAAAGGAGGGTTGAAAGATGTTTATCGACAAGAACGGAAATCTGCGCAGGCCCGTCGCCTATCTGGCAGATTTCGAGATGTTTCTCCCCACCTGTAAGGAGACCGTAAAGTACTGGAAAGAAACCTGTGACCGATACGGAATCATCGGTCTGTTCCCCGGAGACGAGGAGCCAGATGACGAGTTCAAGCCATATGAACCCAAAGATGACTCTCCGGAAGAGAAGCGGTACAAGATCTTCATGCATGACGTGAATCACATGAAGCGTTCCGATATGGTCATCGCTCAGCTGGATGACTGGAGAGGATCCCAGCCGGACAGCGGTACCGCTTTTGAGGTCGGCTATATCGCTGCATCAGGAAAACCATGCTATGGTTTTCTCCGTGGGCATGATTCCATGCTCGACCGTACCACAACCGAGAAAATGCAGGATTCGGACGGCGTCTGGCGGGATCCCGAGGGATACGCTTTT
>OCTX012260477.1_pt1 | contig 32873 bp, 42 predicted proteins | sample 1539691 | NCBI WGS metagenome assembly OCTX01 (sample SAMN02144231, study PRJEB22623) | gut metagenome | biome: sheep rumen | host: Ovis aries | place: New Zealand
CATCCGATTATCATATCAGGTTTAATACCATACTTATCAAGTGCAGCCTTTGTCTCAAGACCAATAACAGACTGATGAAGCAGTACCTGATTAAGCACGCTACCAAGAACATATCTGTATCCGGGATTCTTTGTAGCCACTTCAACAGCTTCTGATATGGCACAGCCAAGACTTCCTGTTGTTCCCGGATGTTCAGCAAGTATCTTCTTGCCTACTTCTGTAGTTTCTGATGGTGAAGGAGTAACACTTGCACCATATGTTCTCATAACTTCTCTTCTAAAAGGTTTCTGCTCATAAGAAACCTTAACCATAAATACCTTGCAGTCCAGATCAAAATATGAACAAGCCATAGAAAGCGCTGTTCCCCACTGACCGGCTCCGGTCTCAGTTGTAACACCCTTAAGCCCCTGCTTCTTAGCATAATATGCCTGAGCTATAGCAGAATTAAGCTTATGGCTTCCGCTTGTATTATTTCCTTCAAACTTGTAATAAATCTTCGCCGGTGTACCCAGTTTTTTCTCAAGACAATAAGCTCTTACAAGTGGAGATGGTCTATACATCTTATAGAATTCTCTGATTTCTTCAGGAATAGCTATATATGGTGTAGTATCATCCAGCTCCTGCTTTACCAGTTCTTCACAGAAGATAGGTGTAAGTTCTTCAGCTGTAAGAGGTTTTCCCGTTCCAGGGTTAAGCAGTGGTGCAGGTTTAACCTTCATATCTGCTCTTAAGTTATACCATGAATCAGGCATTTCACTTTCTTTCAGATAGATTTTGTACGGAATTTCATTTGACATTTCTTTTTTCTCCTTTGTATAACTTATGAACTAATTAACACTGAACAGAAGCTGTCCATAACTTGGGAATGGCCAGTCTCTCTGAGATGTGAGCATTTCTGCTTCATCTACATATTTTCTAAGCACATCCATCTTTGGAAGCATCTCGTCTCTTACAAATTCTGATGACCTGAATACATCTTCCAGCGTTTTAAACTCAGCAAGCGCACCTTCCAGATCTATAACGCTGTCCATGATACTGTCTGTAAGTTCTGAAAGTCGTTCCATAGTTGAAACCTCATAATTACACTTTACAGTGCTGCTCACCTGTCTCATCAGTACTGTAGTCTGAGACAATCTGTACAGATATCTTTCTATAGCAGGCAGATAATTCTTACGAACCATATCTACCATAGTAAGTCCTTCTATATTTACCGTTTTAACATAATTCTCAAGCATTATCTCACAACGACTGTGTATCTCTGCTTCTGTAAATACCTTCTGCCTTATAAGCATATCTACATTCTTTTGATCCAGAAGGTGTGGCATGGCATCAGCTGTAGTTTTGAGATTAGAAAGTCCTCTTACCTCTGTAGCCTCCTTAAGCCACTCCTCTCCATAACCATTTCCATCAAACAGTATTCTTTCATGTTCTTTTATTACTCTCTTGATCAGAGCATGAAGATCATCTTCAAAATTCTCAGAATTCTCAAGTTCATCAGCATACTGACGAAGGCTCTCAGCAACAGCTGCATTCAGCATGATATTACAGCATGCTATACTGTTTGCTGAACCAAGAGACCTGAATTCGAATTTATTACCTGTAAAAGCAAAAGGTGATGTTCTGTTTCTATCAGTAGTATCTCTGCTGAAACGTGGAAGGGAATGAACACCCAGCTTCATAACCACATCTTCAGTACCTTCATATGGAGTATCGTTCTTAATAGCCTCAAGTATAGCTGAAAGCTCATCTCCAAGGAACACTGAAATAATAGCCGGAGGAGCTTCATTTGCTCCAAGTCTGTGATCATTTCCTGCAGTAGCAACAGAAAGTCTCAGAAGATCCTGATAATCATCAACTGCCTGAATAACTGCACATAAGAAGAGAAGGAACTGAGCATTCTCATAAGGAGTCTTACCAGGTGACAGAAGATTGATTCCTGTATCTGTAGATAAGGACCAGTTATTATGCTTTCCTGAACCATTTACACCTGCAAATGGCTTCTCATGCAGTAAGCATTCCATACCATGTCTTGCAGCTACCTTCTTCATTATCTCCATAGTAAGCTGATTTGAATCAGTAGCAACATTTGTTGTTGAATAAATAGGAGCAAGCTCGTGCTGAGCAGGAGCCACCTCATTATGCTCTGTCTTGGCAAGTATTCCCAGCTTCCAGAGTTCCTGATTCAGGTCTTCCATAAATTCAGCAACTCTTGGCTTGATTACTCCAAAGTAATGATCATCCATTTCCTGTCCCTTTGGAGGCATAGCACCAAAAAGAGTTCTTCCTGTATATTTAAGATCCGGCCTCTTATCGAAGACTTGTTTATCTATAAGAAAATATTCCTGTTCTGCACCAACACTGGTTCTTACATATTTTACTTCTGTTCCGAATATCTTCAATATTCTTTTAGCCTGACGATTGATTGCCTGCATAGATCTGAGAAGAGGTGTCTTCTTATCCAGAGCCTCTCCAGAGAAAGAACAGAATGCAGTAGGTATACATAGCGTATGATCCTTAATAAACGCATATGATGTCGGATCCCATGCTGTATAGCCCCTTGCCTCAAAAGTAGCTCTCAGACCTCCTGAAGGAAATGATGATGCATCAGGTTCTCCCTTAATCAGTTCCTTGCCAGAAAATTCCATTATAACTCCACCATCTTCAGAAGGAGTTATGAAGCTGTCATGTTTTTCAGCTGTAACACCGGTTAACGGCTGGAACCAGTGAGTAAAATGTGTAGCACCATTCTCAAGAGCCCAGTTCTTCATCTCCTCAGCAACTGCGTCTGCTACAGCTTCATCAAGTCTGACATTTTCATCAATAGTCTTCTTTAAAGAAGCGTATACATCATCTGAAAGTCTTTCACGCATCACCTTGTCATTAAAAACAAGGGAACCAAAAAGTTCAGGTACATTTATATTTTCCATATGTTTTCTCCTTTTTCAAAACATTGTTAAGTATACCATCAACATTTCAAGCCTTCAACAAAAATATATTCAATCAAAGAGCAGGATTATCATATTCTATTCCTATCATTATAAGTCCCTCTGCCGGTGCTGTTGGTCCGGCTGTATCCCTTTTTTTACTTAGTAGACATCTCTCGATATCTGCCACCTCCATTAGTCCTTTACCTATATCTATCAAAGTCCCTGATATAATTCTTACCATGTTGTAAAGAAATCCAGATCCCTTAACTCTGATTCTTATCATCTTTCCTGTTGGTCTATCAGGATACTTCTCTTCTATTATATCTATACTGTATATAGTTCTTATGGTTGATTCAACTTGTGAACCTGCACTGCAAAATGCACCAAAATCGTGTTCACCAACCAGATATGAAGCAGCTTCTCTCATCTTGGAAATGTCTATATTACGATAAGTGAAATAACTATATCTCTTTAAAGTCGGATCCGGAAATGTATCATTCCATATCCTGTATTCATAGGTTTTGGATGAGTCTGCATGCCTTGGATGAAAATCCGGAGAAACCTCGTAAGAATCTTTAACGACTATATCATCCGGAAGATATGTATTTAGAGCATATTTGAATTTTTCCGGTGGAATATGAGAAAATGTATCGAACACACATACATTTCCAAGTGAAGATACTCCCGCATCTGTTCTGCTGGCGCCTGTCACTTTTATATCCTCTTTAGTAAGTGCCTTTAATGCTTCATTTATCTTTCCTTCAATCGTAAGTTGACCAGGCTGAACCTGCCATCCACTATATGAAGTTCCATCATAGGCTACAATAAGCAGTATTCGCATTTTAGCTCCCTTAAAATATCTGAAAAAATAAAACCGCAAGTATGAGTATTATCCCTACAATAAGAACTATTTCATCTACTATACTCATCTTCATTTCATATACTCTCTTCCTTCTTTTGGATGAGGTATAATCACGCATTTCCATAGTTATTTCCCTATTGACTGATTCATCATAAGTATTCTGATAGTTCGGAATTGAGAGCGTAATATCAGTAATAAATCTCGTCAGAATTCCACCTTCGTCAGGATTAACACCTCGTGCTAAAAGAGCATTTCTTACTCTTTTCTTCTGCTTCTCCAGTCTCGGATAAAACTGCATTATGCTATAAACTTTTCTTGACATACCTGCTCCCAGTCCAAAACCGGAAGTCAGTCCATCCAGAAGCTCTACCTGTTTAAAGCACCTGATTACAGAATTATAAACAAATGTAAAAATCATCACTCTTAAAACCAGCATCACTATGATTTGTGGTTTCAGGAAAAAGATAAGAAACAGACCTATTAACAGTTCTATCAGGATTGCTACATTTGAAAGATCCCATAAATATCTTAGTTTATGTCCTGTCAGAAAAACTATAATCAGTCCCGCTGCTAGTGTTATGCAAACAGGAATTATCTTCCAGGAAATAATACACATGATGAAGTATATACATAAAATATATAGTTTTACTCTCGGATCATAAGTTCTAAGCGAACCTAGCTTTCTGTTATTATTATACATTTTCCCTCACTGCAAAGCCCTTCTATTATATGTGACATATGACGTCTGCTGTCAGACGCAAGTCCTGCAAAAGGATTATCCATCAATAGAAAATCCGGATTCAGACATATGGCTCCTGCAACAGCAACCATCTTCTTCTCTCCAAATGACAAAGTATCTATTCTTCTGGTCCACAGTGATTTATCAATTCCAACAAAACTAAGAACTGCTTCTGCCATTTCTCTTGCTTTATACTTTGAAAAACCATCATTCATAGGACCAAACATTACATCATCCAGAACTGTTGCTTCTACAAATCCATCATCAGGATATTCGAATACGAAACCGGCTTTAGTATTTTCACTCCTTAATACTTCACCTTCATAAGGCTTAATCATTCCGGCAGTAAGCTTAAGCAGCGTTGTCTTGCCGGAGCCCTGACCTCCTTTTATCTTATAAGCAGATCCGGCCTCAAATCTATAATTTATCCTGTCTATTATGAGTCTGTCGTCATAGCCAAAAGCAATATTACGTAAACTAATACCAACATCTGCCTTTCCGCTTTTACCATCTATAAATGTATCAATGCATAGTTTATTAACAACTTTTACAGAATTAATAGTATCAAGATTCTTATTTCTATATATGTAGTCTAAGCCAGTTATGTCAACCTCTCTAATATGTCCATCATATAATTCATATTGAATATCAGTTAATTTTAATACATCAGTATTCTTAGAGAAAATAATGACAGTCTGCTCCTTCTTATGGGCACTACTGATTATAGATTTAAGATATTCTGATATATCTTCACTGCTGCACATACTAAATGGTTCATCCATTACAAGAATCTCAGGATGAGTTATAAGAACGCCTGAAATGGCTGCTCTCTGCTGCTCACTTGCACTGAGCATTTGATAGGTACTGTTCTTTTTGGAACGAAGCTTGTACTTCTTCAGATAGAAATTTCCTCTCTTGAGAGTCTTTGCGGGTTCAAATCCCAGGTTCTCAGTACCGAATATTATATCTCTGGATATATTATCAAAAACTGCAGTTTCTTTTGGATTCTGATATACCATTCCACTCATTCTTTGAACTTTTTCTCTGTCTAATTGAGAATAAGTATCCAGACCATTTATAAGAATCTTTCCCATTGCTTCAGGTCTTGACTTTCCTGCAAGATATCCTGCTAGAGCAGTTTTACCACAGCCATTTCTACCAGTTATACCTACTATTTCGCCCTTACCGATTGTAAGAGTAATCTCACTTCTATCTATTTCCGGAATATGTAATTGTGATAACTTAATATATGGAATCATTGAATTAATCCAATCATTATAAAAACATAAAATGGCATCTGCAAATCGCAGATGCCACATATTTTAATCTATTCTGACAATTTATACAAGCTCAAGTATAACTTCGAGAGCTCCGTCACCTTTACGCTGACCGATCTTAACGATTCTTGTATAACCGCCCTTACGATCTGCATATTTAACACCATACTCAGTGAAAAGCTTATCTGTAAGATCAATCTTCTTTATACCACTCTTCTTTCCAGCTGCTTCCTCTGGAATTTCTGTTACAGGATAAAGAACCTTAAGCATTTCTCTTCTGGCATGAAGTCTTGATGGAAGATCCTTCTTTACAGTCTTATCAACTTCATCATAAACAGTAACTTTCTTACCATCTACAACTTCCTTAACTCTCTTTCCATCTTTATCTTTGCGAGCTACCTTAGCCTTTACAGTTACTTCTTCAAAGTTATCCTTTTCCTTAACTGCAAGAGTGATAAGATGCTCAGCAATCTTACGAACTTCCTTAGCTCTGGCTTCAGTAGTCTTAATCTTTCCCTTGTATAATAACTGTGTTACCTGATTTCTAAGAAGTGCTTTTCTCTGATCACACTTCTTTCCAAGCTTTCTATACATTGCCATGTTTAATTTCCTCCTTACCTACGGTCTCCCGTGGTCTTCACTTTGCTTACTATAATTCAGCTTAAGTGGTGATTATTATTCTCCTGTGCTGAGTGAAAGTCCAAGCTCCTTAAGCTTTGCAAGTACTTCCTCAAGTGACTTACGTCCAAGATTACGTACCTTCATCATCTCATCAGGTGTCTTACTGCACAGTTCCTTAACTGTGTTAATATTTGCTCTCTTGAGACAGTTATATGAACGAACACTAAGTTCAAGTTCATCTATACTCATATCTTTTGCTGTTGTTTCAGGAACATCCTCCTGCTTTTCAGTAATGATTGTCTTATCCTTAACATTATCTGAAAGATTAATAAACAGACTGAGGTGCTCACTAAGAACCTTTGCTGCATAACTTACAGCATCATCTGGAGCAAGAGTTCCATTTGTATAAACATCAAGAGTAAGCTTGTCATAATCTGTGATCTGACCAACACGTGTGTTTTCTACTGTAAGATTAACTCTTTCAACAGGTGTATAGATAGAATCAACAGCGATTACATCTATTGATGGCTCCTGCTCTTTATTCTTATCAGCACTAACATAACCACGTCCATTTGTAATAGTAAGTTCCATCTCAAGTCTTGCTTCAGGACCATTCAGATTTGCTATTACAAGATCTGGATTAAGAATCTCAAGATCTCCATCTACATGAATGTCAGCAGCTGTTACAACTGTGTCTCCGGATGCTTCGATATAACCTATCTTAGGTTCATCACTTGATGAATTATTCTTTATGCAGAGTTCCTTGATATTCATTACTATCTCAGTAACATCTTCCTTTACTCCAGGAATTGAACTGAACTCATGAAGCACTCCCTTAATCTTAACATAGCTTACAGCTGTTCCAGGAAGTGATGAAAGCATAACTCTTCTAAGTGAGTTACCAAGTGTTGTTCCATAACCTCTTTCAAGTGGTTCAATGACAAATCTTCCGTACTTATCGTCTTCAGACTTTTCATCCATCATAATTCTTGGTTTTTCAAATTCAAACATTTATAATCCTCCGAAAAACATATGTAATCGTCAGGTTACACCTTATTTAGAATAAAGCTCGACGATGAGTGTCTCATTTACTGGAACATCAATCTGTTCTCTTAGAGGAATCTCTAATACCTTACCACTAAGCTTTTCTGTGTCCCCCTCAAGCCATGCTGGTACACCGATACCTGCATTAGCTTCAACAATATCCTTAAATCTCTGAAGAGACTTACTCTTCTCCTTGATTTCTATTACATCACCAGGCTGTACCTTATATGATGGAATATTTATAACCTTACCATTTACTGTTACATGCTTATGTGTAACAACCTGTCTTGACTCACGTCTTGTTCTTGCATATCCGAGACGGAATATAACATTATCAAGTCTGAGCTCAAGTAACTGCATAAGATTAGTACCTACAAGTCCAGGCATCTTCTCAGCCTTTTCAAACATGTTACGGAAAGGCTTTTCCTGTACTCCGTAGATAAACTTTGCCTTCTGCTTCTCACGAAGCTGAAGTCCGTACTCACTAACTTTTCTGTTTGCCTTTGTGTTCTTTCTATGAGATGTCTTATTAACTCCGAGGAAAGCAGGATTCATGTCGAGTGATCTACATCTCTTAAGAACTGGTGTTCTATTAATAGCCATTTTATCCTTACCTCCTTAATTAGACTCTTCTTCTCTTTGGTGGACGACATCCATTATGTGGAACTGGAGTAACATCCTTGATTGTAAGAACCTCAAGTCCACAAGCTGCGAGAGCACGTATAGCTGCCTCACGACCGCTTCCCGGTCCTTTAACCATAACATCAATAGTTTTGAGTCCGTAAGGAGCAGCAGCCTTTGCAGCTGTCTCTGCAGCCATCTGAGCTGCATAAGGTGTTGACTTCTTAGATCCTCTGAATCCAAGACCACCTGCACTTGCCCATGAAAGAGCATTTCCTTCAGCATCTGTTAATGTTACGATTGTATTATTGAATGAAGACTGAATGTGAGCCTGTCCATGCTGCACATTACGTCTGTTACGCTTTTTAGTTACTTTCTTTGTAACCTTATTACTAGCCATTAAATATATCCTCCAATATAATCATAATTACTTCTTCTTGTTTGCAACTGTCTTCTTAGGTCCCTTACGAGTACGTGCATTGTTCTTTGTGTTCTGTCCACGTACAGGAAGACCCTTTCTGTGACGTATGCCGCGATAGCAACCTATCTCCTGCAGACGCTTGATATTAAGCGCTGTGTCACGTCTGAGATCACCTTCAACCTCAAGCTGCTCGTTGATATAATCACTGATCTTTCTTACTTCATCATCTGTAAGATCCTTAACTCTGGTATCAAAGTCTACACCTGTCTCTGTTAAGATCTTCTGTGATGTAGGAAGTCCAATACCATAGATGTAAGTAAGACCAACCTCAACACGCTTGTCTCTAGGTAAATCTACACCTGAAATACGAGCCATTAATTCTACCTCCAAATTGATTTAACTAAAATGTTTCTTTCAGCCGCTCATATCGACTTTATCGATATGTATTTCACTGACATTAGACGCGTCAGTGAGCCGCGTTTTGTCCATACCTTTATAACCTATACAGGCAGATATGAATTTCCTACCTTACATCATTACAAATATATGTAGATACTCATATACATATAATAACCAGGTAGCAAACGCACAAAACAAGGATAGTGCGATATCAGGTGGGCTAAACACCTTCCTTCGTACATCCTTCAAGAATCGTAATATATGATTATCCTTGACGTTGTTTGTGCTTTGGATTTTCGCAGATCACAAGGATTCTGCCTTTTCTTTTAATGATTTTGCACTTGTCGCAAATCGGTTTAACTGATGCGCGTACCTTCATTAAAATACTCTCCTTTCCAAAAGTGTCATGCAAAAATTGATTGTATCATCTAATGCATTATATTGCAAGTAGTTTTTACTACTTTGCTCTCCAAGTTATTCTTCCCTTCGAAAGATCATAAGGTGAAAGTACAACTGTTACCTTATCACCCGGAAGGATTTTTATATAGTTCATACGGAGCTTTCCGCTTATATGAGCGAGTATTTCGTGGCCATTCTCAAGTTCAACCTTAAACATGGCATTTGGAAGTTTCTCCAATACTACGCCTTCGCACTCTATTTCGTCAGCTTTGGACATATAGTTTCTCCTTTTTTTATCCGAGAACCTTAACGATGTCTTCAAAAACATCATTTAAGTCTTTTGTACCATCTATGTTCTTAACTAATCCTTTTCCTTCATAATAATCTATGAGAGGCTGTGTCTGTTCATGATAAACTGAAAGACGGTTAAGAACTGTTTCAGGCTTATCATCATCTCTTTGAATAAGCTCGCTACCGCAATTATCGCAAACGCCTTCTGTTTTAGGTGCATTGTACTTAACATGATATGTTGCTCCACATTTTACACAAGCACGTCTTCCAGACATTCTGTTTACGATGTTCTCATCAGGTACATCAACATTGATAGCATAGTCAACTGATTCTCCAGCCTCTGCAAGAGCACTGTCAAGAGCCTCTGCCTGAGGAATAGTTCTTGGAAAACCATCAAGTACATAGCCGTTTTTTGCATCATCCTGATGTATTCTGTCTATTACAAGATCAACAACAAGTGAGTCAGGTACGAGTTCACCTTTATCCATATATCCCTTTGCCTTTTTACCAAGCTCAGTTCCGTTCTTAATATTTGCACGGAATATATCGCCTGTTGAGATATGTGGGATATTATACTTACTGCAAATCATATCTGCCTGAGTACCTTTTCCGGCACCAGGAGCACCAAGCATTATTATCTTCATATGCTACTCCTTTCCTTGCTATAAAGCAAACGACACCTTCCCCCATAAGAGGGAAGGCATTTAATTATTTGCTAAGAAATGTATTATAGTTACGAACTACCATCTTAGATTCGATCTGCTTGATTGTCTCTATAATAACACCACAGATAATGATGAGTGATGTTCCTCCGAAAGATACATCAGCGCTGAATCTTCCGTTAAAGAATATAGGAATCATAGCTACTATTATAAGACCAATAGCACCGATAACTACAATATAGTTAAGTATTCTGTTTAAATAATCCTGAGTAGACTTACCTGGTCTGATACCCGGAACAAATCCACCCTGCTTTTTAAGATTATTAGCAATCTCCATAGGGTTGAATGAAATTGATGTATAGAAATAAGCAAAGAATATTACAAGTGCTATATATACAGCAAGTCCAATATATGCCCAAGGATATCCAGGTCTGAACCAGTAATTTGAATTCAGTCCTTCAAAGATTCTTGCAACAACCTGACTCTTAATATTTACATTAAAGAGATTAGTTATGATTGAAGGTATCGACATAAGAGTTGAAGCAAAGATAATAGGCATAACATTTCCTGTGTTTACTTTAAGAGGAATATGTGATGACTGCCCACCAACAGATCTTCTTCCCTGTACCTTCTGAGCATACTGTACCGGAATCTTTCTGACTGCGTCATTAAGAAGAATGGTAAGTATTACAGTTACGATAACTACTGCAAGAATTATTACTATTGCAAAGACCATCTTTACAGGATCCTTGCCCTTTACAAACATTTCATAAAGGTTTGCAAAATCATTAGGAATACGTGAAACGATGTTTATAAGGAGGATGATGGAAACACCGTTTCCAACACCCTTTTCTGTAATTCTTTCACCGAGCCACATAATAAATGTACTTCCAGCTGTAAGTGTAAGCACGATAACTGCGACAGACAGGAAATTATACTTATATAAAAGTCCTGAACGTCCGAAGCCAACAGCAAGACCTGTACCTTCGATAATTGCAAGTGCCACAGAAACTACTCTGGTAATTGCATTTATCTTCTTTCTTCCATCCTCACCATCTTTCTGCATCTCCTCAAGTGCCGGAATAGCAATTGTAAGAAGCTGCATAATGATAGATGATGTAATATAAGGAGTTACCGAAAGTGCAAATATAGACATCTGTGAAAATGATCCACCAGTAAATGAATCAAGAAGTGTATTTGCACTTCCCAAGTTATTTGCGAAGAAATTGCTTAGCTTAGCAGTATCTACTCCAGGAGTTGGAATAAGCGAACCAAGCCTTACAACTATTAAGATGCAAAATGTAAATATAAGTCCATTTCTTATCTCTTTTACCTTGAAAGCATCTCTAATGGTTTTTAGCATAACTAGATCACCTCTACTTTACCGCCTGCAGCTTCAATCTTCTCAATAGCTGATTTACTTGCAGCATTAACCTTAACTGTAAGCTTCTTAGAAAGTTCTCCATTTCCTAATATCTTTATTCCGTCTCTTGAATTCTTAACAATTCCTGCCTCTTTAAGTGCCTCTGCAGTTACTTCAGCACCATCTTCAAATCTGTTAAGATCAGAAACATTTATTGCTACTATAAACTTTGTATTTCTGCATGTAAAGCCTCTCTTTGGAATACGTCTAAAGAGTGGCATCTGGCCTCCCTCGAAGCCAGGTCTTGGAGCTCCAGAACGTGCCTTCTGACCTTTATGTCCTTTACCTGCAGTCTTACCATTTCCTGAACCATGACCACGACCACGTCTGAAGTCATCACGTGTTTTAGCTCCAGGATTTGGTGCAAGAGTTGATAATTCCATCTTCACGTCCTCCTTACTCTTCAACCTTAAGTAAATAACTTACCTGATTTATCATACCTTTTGTAGCTGCATTATTTGGAAGCTCAACTGTCTTATGAAGCTTCTTTAATCCAAGAGCTTCAACAGTCTTCTTATGCTTTGGAATGCAGCCAATAGGTGATTTTACGAGTGTTACCTTTAATGTATCTGCCATTTTCAATTACCTCCTAGTTAAGAATCTCAGCAACTGACTTACCACGAAGTCTTGCGATTTCTTCTGGATCCTGAATGGCCTTAAGTCCCTCGATTGTTGCAAGAACTACGTTCTGCTTATTGTTTGAACCAAGTGACTTTGTACGTATATTTCTATATCCTGCAAGTTCAAGCACGCTACGTGCCGGACCACCAGCGATGATACCAGTACCTTCAGGAGCAGACTTCAGAAGTACTCTTGCGCTTCCGAACTCACCTGTATAACCGTAAGGTATACTTCCATTTTCATTAATTGGAACAGTTACAAGCTTCTTTATAGCATCTTCCTTAGCTTTTCTGATAGCTTCAGGAATTTCTGCAGCCTTACCAACGCCAGCTCCTACGTGTCCGTTACGATCACCAACAACTATTAAAGCTGAGAATCTCATATTACGTCCACCCTTAACAACCTTTGTTACACGCTTAATTGCAACAACGCTGTCAAAGAGTTCCATCTGGCTTACATCTATTTTTGTATGCTTCATTATGTTTCCTCCTTATTAGAATACGAGACCGGCTTCTCTAGCTGCATCAGCTAAAGCCTTGATCTTACCAGTGTAGATAAATCCACCTCTGTCAAATACAACCTCTTTGATATTAGCTGCAAGAGCTCTCTCAGCAACGATCTTACCTACATACTCTGCTGCAGCCTTATCATTTGTCTTCTCTAATTCTGAAGAAACGCTTTTCTCAACCGTAGAAGCAGCAACTAAGGTCTTACCAACTGTATCGTCGATAATCTGAGCATATACATGATTATTGCTTCTATAAACAGCGAGTCTTGGTCTTTCAGCTGTTCCGCTGAAACGATTTCTAATCTTTAAATGCTTCTTCTGACGAATAACATTTCTTGATTCCTTATTAATCATATCACACTCCGCCTTTCCTACTTCTTACCAGTCTTACCGACTTTACGTCTGATTACTTCATAATCATACTTGATACCCTTGCCCTTATATGGCTCTGGAGCTCTTGTAGAACGTATCTCTGCAGCATACTGTCCTACCTTCTCCTTATCGATACCAGATACGATAATCTTATTATCTTCTACCTTGGTTTCAAGTCCTTCCGGGTCCTCCATCTCTACTGGATGTGAATATCCAAGGTTAAGCACGAGCTTCTTACCCTGCTTTGCAGCTCTGTAACCAACTCCGTTAACCTCAAGAGTTTTTGTATATCCGTCAGTAACACCAATTATCATGTTATTTAAAAGGGTTCTTGTAAGACCATGAAGAGCTCTGTTTCTCTTAAGATCATTTGGTCTAGAAACAGTTATTATATCTCCATCCTGCTTAATCTCCATTTCTGGAGCAAGGGCACGACTAAGCTCACCCTTAGGACCCTTTACAGTCACCTTATTATTTTCTGCTATATCTACTGTAACACCAGCAGGTACAGCGATAGGCATTTTACCAATTCGTGACATTTCGCCTTTCCTCCTATTTATGTGATTAATAAGTTCATGCAGTTATCATCGCTGGACAAAAGGCTTAAGGAGCCGTAAGACCGCTAAGCAGGCTTGTTCAGCGATTGCATGATTATATTTTTAGCTATGGAAAAACTATTCGAGTCTTTCCCATGTCGTAATTTTGCTTTGCAAACCGATGACTACCAAACAAATGCAAGTACTTCTCCACCAACATTAGCCTTACGAGCTTCCTTGTCAGTAAGAACACCCTTATTTGTTGAAATGATTGCTATTCCCATTCCACCAAGTACCTTTGGAAGGTTCTCAGTGTCTGCATATATTCTAAGTCCTGGCTTTGATATTCTCTTGAGACCCTTTATAACTTTCTCATTCTTATCCTTACCATACTTAAGTGTAATTCTTATTACATCGAAGTTTCCTTCTTTAACAGTTTCAACGGCCTTTACATATCCTTCGTCAAGAAGAATCTGAGCAATCGCCTGCTTCATCTTTGATGCAGGTATATCTACTGTATCATGCTTTGCAGTATTTGCATTACGGATTCTTGTAAGCATATCTGCAATTGGATCGCTTATTGCCATTATGTTATCCTCCTAATATTATTTAAAACAACAGTGTACGCCGCCTGCCCGCGAAGGCACCAAGTGCCTTCACGGCACTGCGGCTTACTACGGAAAACTCTACGAGTTTTCCTAGCTCGTCGATTTGCTTCGCAAATCGATGAGTTTACCAACTAGACTTCTTAACACCTGGAATATCGCCGTTATAAGCAAGCTCTCTAAAGCAAACTCTGCAGATACCATACTTTCTGAGGTAAGCATGTGGTCTGCCACAGATCTTACAACGTGTGTATTCTCTAGTAGAAAACTTTTGCTTTCTCTGCTGTTTTACCTTCATAGCTGTTTTAGCCATAGTTATTCCTCCTTACCTCTTAAATGGCATACCGAAGAGTCTAAGAAGTTCTCTTGCCTCTTCATCACTCTTGGCTGTAGTTACGAAAATGATGTCCATTCCCCTAACCTTGTCTACCTTATCATACTCGATTTCAGGGAAGATAATCTGCTCCTTGATACCAAGTGCATAGTTTCCTCTTCCATCGAATGACTCAGCGCTGACACCACGAAAGTCACGTACACGTGGAAGTGCAAGATTTACAAGTCTGTCTGTAAATTCATACATTCTCTCTCCACGAAGTGTTACTTTACATCCAATTGGCATACCTTCACGAAGCTTGAAGTTAGCTACTGACTTCTTAGCCTTTGTGATAACAGGCTTCTGACCTGATATTGTAGTGAGGTCCTTAACTGCTGACTCAAGAATTTTGCTGTTCTCTTTTGCTTCACCAACACCCATGTTGATGACAATCTTCTCTAATCTTGGAATTTGCATAACATTCTTGTAGCCAAATTTAGCTGTCATTGCGTCTTTAATTTCATTTTCATAAGTATCTCTTAATCTACTCAATGTCTTTTCCTCCTTCCAAGATTAATCAATAGCTTCGAGCTTTCCGCCCACCTTAGCTACTCTCTTCTTATCCTTACCTTCACCCTTGAAGCCTACTCTTACAGGCTTACCCTTGTAAAGGTACATTACATTTGACATATCGATTGGAGCTTCCTTCTCGATAATTCCACCCTGCTGATTCTGATAGCTTGGCTTTGAATGCTTGAATACCTTGTTTACACCTTCAACAATAACCTTGTTGTTCTTTGTGTCAACTGAAAGTACTTTACCTTCTTTGCCGTTATCTTTACCAGCAATGATCTTAACGAGATCGCCCTTCTTTATCTTAGATGTTGCCATCGTCTAATCCTCCTTAAAGTACCTCAGGTGCAAGGGATATTATCTTCATGAACTTCTTATCACGAAGCTCTCTTGCAACTGGTCCAAATATACGAGTTCCTCTAGGATTGTTATCATCCTTGATTATAACGGCAGCGTTCTCGTCGAATCTGATGTAGCTTCCGTCTTTACGGTGTGAACCGTGCTTTGTACGAACTACAACAGCCTTTACTACGTCACCCTTCTTAACAACACCACCAGGAGTTGCATCCTTAACTGATGCTACGATGATGTCGCCTATGTTGGCATATCTTCTAGTTGAACCGCCAAGCACTCTGATGCAGAGAAGTTCTTTTGCACCTGTGTTGTCGGCAACCTTAAGTCTTGTTTCCTGCTGTATCATATTACCGACCTCCTTACTTAGCTCTCTCGATTATTTCAACAAGTCTCCATCTCTTATCCTTTGAAAGAGGTCTTGTCTCCATAACTTTTACTCTATCGCCCTTTTTGCACTCGTTATTCTCATCGTGTGCTTTGAGCTTATATGTTCTCTTTACGATCTTGCCATAAAGTGGATGCTTAACATTGTCGACGATTGAAACAACAATTGTTTTATCCATCTTGTCACTTGTAACAAGACCTATACGTGTTTTACGCAGATTTCTCTCTACTGCACTCATTTTGTTTCTCCTTTCCGACATTAAGCATTCTTCTTCTCAGCCATAACAGTCTGAATACGTGCTATATTTCTTCTTACTTCCTTGATTCTGCTTGTATTCTCAAGCTGATTTGTAGCATTCTGGAACTTGAGGTTAAACAGTTCTTTCTTTGCAGCTACAAGGTCTGTTCCAAGCTCATCAACTGACTTTGTCTTAAGCTCATCTAAATATTCTTTAGTCTTCACTACTGCTTACCTCCTTCCAGATCAGCCTTTGATACGATCTTACACTTTATTGGAAGCTTATGAGTTGCAAGACGAAGAGCTTCTCTAGCCTTCTCTTCTGGAACTCCTGATACTTCAAAAAGTACACGACCCGGCTTAACTACTGCTACCCAGTACTCTACTGCACCCTTTCCGGAACCCATACGAACTCCGATAGGCTTTGATGTTACAGGCTTGTCAGGAAACATATTAATCCAAACTTTACCTTCACGTCTAAGGTGACGATTTATAGCTACACGGGCAGCCTCTATCTGGTTTGATTTAATCCAAGCTGGCTGAAGGGCTATGATTCCATATTCACCGTGGAATATCTTATTTCCTCTGGTTGCTTTTCCCTTCATAGAACCACGCTGCTGCTTACGATACTTAACTCTTTTAGGCATTAACATGATTATTTTCTCGCTCCTTCCTTCTCTTTCTTAGCTGGAAGTACTTCACCATGGTATATCCATGTCTTAACACCAACCTTACCATAGGTTGTGTCAGCTTCTGCAAAACCATAGTCGATGTCAGCACGAAGAGTCTGAAGAGGAATTGTTCCCTCACTGTATGACTCTGTTCTTGCCATATCAGCACCGCCAAGTCGTCCGGATACACTTGTCTTGATTCCAAGAACTCCACCCTTCATAGCACGACCCATGCATGATTTCATAGCTCTACGGAAGGATACACGCTCTTCAAGCTGTTTAGCGATATTCTCAGCAACAAGCTGTGCATCTGTATCTGGCTTCTTTATTTCTTTAACATCTATAAGAAGCTTCTTAGCTGTAAGCTTCTGTACATCTGTCTTGAGTTTCTCTATTTCAGCACCACCCTTACCAATTACAACACCAGGCTTAGCTGTATAAAGGCTTATCTTTACTCTATCTCTTGTTCTCTCTATATCAATCTTTGATATATTTGCATCATAGAGTCTTTTCTTAAGATATTTTCTTATGTTGTAGTCTTCTACAAGGTTATTTGAGAACTCATCATTCTTGGTATCTGCATACCATTTTGAGTTCCAGTCCTTGATAACACCGACTCTCAGTCCATGTGGATTAACTTTCTGTCCCACTCTACTTACCTCCTATCTCTCGTCAAGCACTACAGTAATGTGGCTTGTTCTCTTCTCGATTCTATAAGCTCTACCCTGTGCTCTTGGGTGAATTCTCTTCATTGTAGGTCCTTTGTTTGCAAAGCACTCTGCAACATAGAGGTTATCAGCCTTGAGACCATTATTGTTCTCAGCATTAGCTACAGCTGACTTAAGAAGCTTGTAGATAATCTTAGAAGCCTTACGGTTATTGTACTGAAGGATAGCAAGAGCTGTGTTAACATCCTTACCTCTGATAGCATCTAAAACGAAGCATGCTTTTGTAACTGAAACCCTAGCATAAGATATCTTAGCTGAAGGTCTTGTATCTCTATTATTTTCATTTCTCTGTCTTTTGACTTGAGATCTATGTCCTTTTGCCATTTCCTGCTCCTCCTTATCTGCCCTTCTTCTCATCCTTGCCATGACCCTTGTAAGTTCTTGTCATAACGAACTCTCCGAGCTTATGGCCTACCATATCCTCTGTAACATATACAGGAACATGCTTTCTACCATCGTGTACTGCTATTGTATGGCCTACGAATGAAGGGAAGATAGTTGAACGTCTTGACCATGTCTTAACTACTTCATGGTTACCTGCTTTGTTCAGCTCATCAATCTTCTTTAAGAGACTTGCGTCTGCAAAAGGGCCTTTCTTAAGTGAACGTGCCATTAGTATTCCTCCTTACTTAACATTCTTACCGGATCTTGTTCTGATGATCATCTTGTTAGATCTGTTCTTCTTCTTTCTTGTCTTAAGTCCAAGTGCTGGCTTACCCCAAGGAGTTGAAGGACCTGGTCTACCGATTGGTGCTCTACCTTCACCACCACCGTGTGGATGGTCATTAGGGTTCATTACAGATCCGCGAACTGTAGGACGAATGCCCATATGGCGCTTACGTCCAGCCTTACCAATATTTACAAGGCTGTGTTCACCGTTTCCTACACTACCTACTGTTGCTCTTGACATTATAGGAACGTATCTCATCTCTCCTGAAGGAAGACGAAGTGTTGCATACTTTCCTTCTTTTGCCATAAGCTGAGCTGAATTTCCAGCTGAACGAACAAGCTGTCCGCCCTTTCCAGGAACAAGCTCTATATTATGAATTTCTGTACCTACAGGAATGTTTGCAAGTGGAAGGCAGTTACCGATTTTAACTTCTGCCTCTGAACCATTCATGAGGTTGTCTCCAACCTTAAGTCCTGCAGGAGCTAAGATATATGACTTAGCACCATCAGCGTATACGATAAGAGCTATATTAGCTGTTCTGTTTGGATCGTACTCGATTGATACAACCTTAGCAGGGATATTATCCTTATTACGCTTAAAATCTATTATTCTGTATTTCTGTCTGTTTCCGCCGCCATGATGTCTGACAGTAATCTTACCCTGATTGTTACGTCCTGCTGTCTTCTTCTTTGATACAAGAAGTGATTTCTCAGGCTTATCAGTTGTTATTACATCAAAATCAAGACCGGTCATATTCCTTCTGGAAGGTGTATATGGATTATATACTTTGATTCCCATCTTGTTTCTCCTTTCAAACTATCCTACAGACCCTCAAAAAGCTCTATATCAGCGCTGTCAGCTGTAAGCTGAACATATGCCTTCTTACTCTTTGATGTCTTTCCGAATACCATTCCACGTCTCTTTGTCTTTCCATCCTGGTTGATAGTGTTGACTTTTGCAACCTTAACGCCATCAAACATTTTCTCAACAGCTTCTTTAATCTGTGACTTATTAGCATCAGGATGAACGAGGAATGTATATTTCTTCTCAACCATAGAGTTCATACTCTTCTCTGTAAGAACTGGTTTTAAGATAACGTCATAATACTTTATATCTGCCATTATGCATATACCTCCTCTAAAGCCTTAACTGCATCCTTTGTGATTACGAGTGAATCATACTTAAGGATGTCATACACGTTAATTGCTGTACGTGCCTCTGTCTTTACATCAGGAATGTTCCTAGCTGAAAGGACTACATTCTTATCAGCATCCTCAGTTACAACAAGTGCTTTGCTTGCATTAAGATTTCCAAGGATTGTTACAAAGCTCTTTGTCTTTGGAGCTTCCATAGAAAGCTCATCAACAACTATAAGCTTGTTATCCTGTACCTTAGATGTAAGAGCTGAAAACAGAGCAAGTCTTGCTTCCTTCTTGTTAATCTTCTGAGAATAATCTCTTGGCTTTGGTGCGAATACTACACCACCGCCTGTCCACTGTGGAGCTCTGATGGAACCCTGTCTAGCATGACCTGTTCCCTTCTGTCTCCAAGGCTTTCTACCGCCGCCTCTTACTTCAGAACGTGTACGGGCACTCTGTGTTCCCTGACGCATCGCAGCAAGATGAGCAACTACAGCCTTATGGACTATTCCTTCATTTATTTCTACACCGAAAACTTTATCGTTGAGTTCTAACTTCTCAACTTCTTTTCCGTCGGTGTTATAAACGGATACTGTTGCCATTTCTTTAATCCTCCTTTACGTAAAATGCGCTTTAAGCTCCAGCCTTAACTGACTCTGTCAGTACAACGAGTGACTTCTTAGGTCCTGGAACAGCACCTCTTACAAGAATTATGTCATTCTCGGCATCTATTTTAACAATCTCAAGGTTCTGTATGGTAACCTGCTCGGCTCCCATGTGACCAGCCATCTTCTTGCCTTTCATAACACGGCTTGGATCAGAACATGCACCGTTTGATCCAGCATGACGATGATACTTTGAACCATGTCCTGAAGGACCTGACTTAAGACCATGTCTCTTGATTCCGCCTGCATATCCTTTACCCTTTGATCTTGCAGTTACATCAACCTTATCACCTTCTTCGAAGATGTCAGCCTTAATAACTGTCTCGCCAGGTACATATTCAGCAGCGTTCTCAAACTTGAACTCTTTAACGAATCTCTTGGCATCTACGCCGGCTTTCTTAGCATGTCCAACTTCTGCTTTAGTTGCTCCGTGTGGATTGCGGACAACCTTTTTACCAGAACCGTCCTTTGTTACTATCTTTTCTTTGATTTCTCCGAAGCCTACCTGAACTGCTTCGTAGCCATCGTTCTCAACTGTCTTAACCTGTAATACATCACAAGGTCCTGCAGCAAGAACTGTTACTGGAACGAGCTGTCCCTGGTCATTCCAAACCTGGGTCATTCCAACTTTTTCTGCAAGTATTGCTTTCTTCAATGTTCTTTCCTCCTAATTTGATTTACAGCGGATTCCTTCTTTATATAGTAGGAATCGTACTAAATAATTTACAGCGGAACACCTGACCTCCCATAGCTTGCATCAATGGGCAGTGTTCTTACTAAATATACCGTGAACAGACTTTATAATAGAAGTCTTGCAGGAACGTCACAGTCAATTAGGTACTGTAATTGATTTGTTTCGACCGCATTTTGCAAGTGATTTTCCAAAGCTTATTCATGGCTTTGTCTGCAAGCAGCCACGCCCTGATAATCTTTGTAAACAATTTGCAAGTAACTGCTTACTTCATGCGCATGTCTACATAAACACCAGCTGAGATGTCAATCTTACGAAGTACATCAATTGTCTTCTGGTTTGGAGCAATTACATCGATAAGTCTCTTATGAGTTCTCTGCTCGAACTGCTCTCTACTATCCTTATACTTATGTACTGCTCTAAGGATTGTTACCTTCTCAACCTTTGTTGGCATTGGAACAGGACCGCTTACCTTAGCTCCTGAACTCTTAACAGCTTCAACAATTTCCTTAGCTGCCTGATCAATAAGCTCATGATCATATGCCTTTAATGTGATTCTCATTACTTGATTAGCCATAAAAAATAGCCGCCTCCTTTACGCATTTTTTAATAATGCCGAGCAAGTGGTGACTGTACTACTATCCCGGGTGTGTCGCGATTTTCCCAAAAGAAAACCGGATTTACATCCGTCATTTCTGATCTTCTGTCAGATGGTATGGTACAGTGACTTGTCGCCAGATTCTGAGATCATGACATTCGCTCCACGATATTACCTGCTCCTGCAAGCAGCAACTACCGCTTCCACGCTATCAACGTCACAGCAAGAGATATATTAGCATATACATTTCTATAATGCAAGCACTTTTTAAGAAAAATGCAGCAGTCAGGGCTTTCATCCCAACTGCCGCATAACTTCTTGCTTCCCTTAACAATCACAAAAACTTTATTCTTTACCTTATATAAAAAAAGAAGTCCCTCCTCTGAGAGACTTCTTCCCTTTGTATCTATTCAGTTTTATTCTGCCGGTTCCTCTTCTGGTGTCTCAGCATACTTCTCAAGGATAAGCTCCTGTATCTTCTTCCTTGTATCGGAATTGATAGGATGTGCTATATCTCTATATTCACCATCTGAAGATTTACGGCTTGGCATAGCGATAAACAGTCCTTTTTCTCCTTCTATAACCTTAATATCATGGATAACAAACTCGTTATCTATAGTTATAGAAACTACTGCTTTCATCTTCCCTTCTTTTGATACTCTTCTTACTCTTACATCTGTGATTTCCATATACGTTACCCTCCAAAAATATAATCCTTCTATAGTGTATATCTAAAGCTCTTCTCGATTACAATCTTTGGATTTGCCGCTTCACCAGTATGAACCGTATTTGCCTTGATTGTATCTCTGCTCTCAACTATGCAGTTCTCGATGTAGCAGTTATCACCGATATGTACATCATTTAAAATGATAGAGTTCTTGATAACACAGTTATTGCCTACATAGACCTTCTTAAAGAGAACCGAATTCTCAACTGAGCCGTTTATTATACATCCACTTGCAATAAGTGAATTTGAAGTTACAGCTTCACCGTTAAACTTAGCAGGCGGAAGATCTTCAACCTTTGTATATACTCCCGGTGTTGTCCGGAAGAAATGATCTCTTACTTCTGACTTAAGGAAATCCATATTTGTTCTGAAGTATGAATCTACAGAACCTATATTTCTCCAATATGAGTCAAGATTATAAGCATTGATCCTCTTTACATTCTTATAGCGAATAAGAATATCCTTTACAAAGTCTGTTCTGCCTTCTGCTGCACAGGCCTCCAGAAGTTCTATAAGCTGACGACGCCTTACTACATATACTCCAATAGATGCAGTAGATGTTTCAGCAACAAGAGGTTTCTCTTCAAAATCCAGAACACGGCCGTTATCTCCAACCTTTACAACTCCGAATCTTGAGATATCATCCTCATCTGCTCTAATGTTTTTAGTTACAATGGTTATATCGGCATTCTTAGATATATGGTCTTCGAGCACCTTATTATAATCCATCTTATACACTCCGTCACCGGATGCGATTACAACATATGGCTCATGAGCATCCTTCAGGAACCCTATGTTCTGATAGAGTGCATCAGCTGTACCCTTATACCAATAACTATTAGTAGCCGTTATCGTAGGAGTGAATATATACAGTCCACCCTGTTTTCTTCCAAAATCCCACCATTTAGAAGAATTCAAATGTTCATTAAGGGATCTTGAATTATACTGTGTATATACAGCAACCTTCTGAATATGTGAGTTAGACATATTTGAAAGAGAAAAATCTATAGCCCTGTAGCATCCTGCCATAGGCATGGCAGCTGTTGCTCTTTTTGCCGAGAGATCTCCCATTCTACTGCTGTTTCCACCTGCAAGAATAATTCCAATAGCTCTCATCTTACTCACCTGCCTCTCTTATTATCGAACCGCCACTTGGAAGAACCCCATCAGGATAATCTTCTAAGGTCGTTTCTCCGAGAATAGCAGTGTTCTTGCCGATCTTAACATCATCAGGAACAGTAGAATTCTCTCCAATAGTTACAAGGTCAAATGCGTAAACTGCAGGCTTATAATCATTCTCTGCCGACTCACCTATACCAAGTACTGCATTCTTACCAATCTTAACACCTTCAGCAAGGATAGCCTTATCTATTACCGCTCCATCACCTATCTCAACATTATTCATAATGATGGAATCCTTAACGACAGCGCCCTTACCGATTCGAACTGCTGAGCCGATTACAGACTTCTCAACATTTCCATATATCTCAGTACCTTCTCCAATAATACTCTTGGTAACATTGCTGCCTGGTGCTATATACTGTGGTGGAAGATTATCACTCTTGGTATATATTCTCCAAAACTCTTCATACAGGTTGAACTCAGGAATAATATCTACAAGCTCCATGTTAGCTTCCCAGTATGAACCGAGAGTTCCAACATCCTTCCAATAGCCTTTATAATCATATGCGACTATCTTCTTTCCGTTCTCGTGACAAGACGGAATTACATGCTTACCAAAATCACACGAAGGAACATCCTTCATCTCGATCAGTTTCTCTTTCAGAAGCTTCCAGTTGAAGATATAGATACCCATTGAAGCTTTGTTGCTTCTAGGATGTTCTGGTTTTTCTTCAAACTCCTGAATTACATTGTTGTCATCTGTGATTACAACACCGAATCTGCTTGCCTCCTCCATAGGAACCTGATAGGTGGCAATCGTAACATCCGCATGAGAGCTCTTATGAAAATCAAGCATCACTTCGTAATCCATCTTATATATATGATCGCCCGAAAGAATAAGTACATATTCCGGATCATAATACTCCATGAATTCAAGGTTCTGGTAAATGGCATTAGCCGTTCCAGTATACCATGACGCATTATCTGAACTCTCATATGGTGGAAGAACCGTAACGCCTCCGAAATTCCTATCTAAATCCCAAGGCATACCAATACCGATATGCTGATTTAATCGAAGAGGTCTGTACTGAGTAAGTACACCAACGGTATCAATCCCAGAGTTGATACAGTTACTAAGTGGGAAGTCTATAATCTTATACTTGCCACCAAAAGCAACTGCAGGTTTTGCAAGCTTTGAGGTTAGAACGCCAAGACGTGAGCCCTGACCACCAGCAAGAAGCATTGCGATCATTTCCTTTTTAACCATATTGTCACTCCTTTATGCAAGATCTTGTATTACAAGTCTTCTTCATTATAACACTTATAATAAAATTTTAAAACACCTTTTTGGATATAATTACCTTATTTTTATCATATCCATTTTTTGTTTTGTAAAATATTAACAACTATTACAAATATAAAATAAATAAGAGGCTGAATATCCTATAATTCAGCCTCTTATTTTTGTTAAAATTTACTACTGTTTATTATTTTCTTCAATTTCTTTCTTGGCAACCTCATCCGGAGCCTGCTCATATCTTGCAAATTCATATGAGAATGTTCCACTTCCTCTTGTCATGGAGAAAAGCTTTGTGTCATACTCATATAGTTCTAAGTATGGAATATCAGCAACCACTTCCTGATATCCGCCATCCAGAGGATTCATTCCGTATACTCTTGCACGGCGTTTATTGAGATCACCCATGATATCGCCGGTATACTGACTGTCTGCAACAACCTTCAGAGAAGCAATAGGTTCAAGAAGGACTGGTCTGGCATCCATAAATCCATTTACAAATGCCTGTTTTGTAGCAACCTTAAATGCAAGTTCTGAAGAATCAACCGGATGGTAACTACCATCATAGAGAACAACCTTTACTCCTGTAACAGGATAGTTAGCAAGTGGTCCACTCTTTACAGCTTCATCTACACCCTTTTCTACTGCAGGGAAATAGTTCTTTGGAACCGCTCCACCTACTACAGTCTGTTCAAATATATATGGTGTTTCCATATCTCCCGACGGCTCAATTGTAATCTTTACATGACCATACTGTCCATGTCCGCCGGACTGCTTCTTATACTTGTATTCTGTATCCGCCTTCTTCGTTATCGTCTCTTTGAAGGCTATTCTAGGTCTCATAAGTTCTATATCAACTTTGTACTTGGCTGAAAGCACGCTCTGTACTACATCCAGATGCTGTGCACTTATACCATACAGAAGTGTCTGACCATTATCACCATCGTTGACAGTTTTAAGTGTCAAATCCTCCATAAGCATCTTTGATAATGCCTGGGAGATTTTATCTTCATCCCCTTTATTCTTTGCAGCATATCTTCTATATACATAAGGTTTGGATATATTTGCACGAATATATGTAATAGGAGCCTTTCTTGTCGAAAGCGTATCTGTTGTCTGGCTATCTGTAAGCTTAGCCAGAGCACCGATATCTCCTGCATGAAGTTCCTTTACTTCTTCAACCTTACTTCCGCATATGGTATACAGCTTTCCAAGCTTCTCATCTACATCACGATGATAATTATAGAGTACATCATCAGGTTTAATAACACCTGAATTGACTTTAATAAGCGAATACTTTCCTATATAAGGATCAGATATTGTTTTAAATATATATGCTGACTTCGGTTTTGCGAAATTATAGTCAGCTTCAAATACCTCATTACTTGTAGTGTCGATTCCGGCGCATTTACATCTGTCCGGTCCCGGGAAATACTTGATGATATCAGCCATCAGAGTATACATTCCTCTTGCCAGTGTATTTGAACCCATAAGGACAGGTACAACTGAACCATCACATACACCTACATGAAGAGCCTGTCTTATCTCGTCCTCTGAGAACTCATCGCCCTCAAAATAACGTTCCATATACTCTTCACTTGTTTCAGCAACTGCTTCAACAAGAGCATCTCTGCAGATAGCAAGATTATCCCTGGAATAGTCAGGTACATCAAACTTATCAACTGTACCCTTATCATTCCATCTCTTAGCCTTCTGCTGGATTACATTTACATATCCTACGAACTGTTCATTCTCACGAATCGGAAGATGGAAAGGTGCTATCTTCTTACCATACATTTCCTGTAAGCCCTGAACGATTTCTCTAAAGGAAGCTTTGTCATCATCCATATCTGTTACGAAGAACATTCTTGGGAGATTTCTCTTCTCACACATTTCCCATGCACGCTTCGTACCAACTTCTATTCCTGCTTTACCTGATATAACGATAACTGCAGCATCCGCTACTGATATAGCTTCTTCTGCTTCACCGATAAAATCATAAAAACCAGGTGTATCAAGGATATTAACTTTATATCCTCCCCATACTATAGGAACTATAGATGTTTTGATAGAAATCTTTCTTTTGATTTCTTCCTTGTCAAAATCACTCAGAGTATTTCCTGCATCAACCGACCCCATTCGGTTGGTCATACCTGACAGATAAACAAGTGCCTCTACAAGAGAGGTCTTTCCACATCCCCCGTGTCCAAGTAGTGCAACGTTTCGGATTTTGTCCGTAGTAAATACATTCATGTAACCACCTCCATATTCTTTTGTCTTACCCCGTAAGTCGTTACTGTTTACAGTAACATCAGTTTTAATTGTATCATGAAATGATACATATGAAAAGTTTACTTTTAAATAATTTGCTATGCTCTCGTCATGAGACACACGGTCTCGATATTCATTCCTCTCGGGAACTGGTCATGTATCGAAAACTTACTTAGGGAAAATCCAAAGTCCGTTAGAATCTTAATATCTCTGGCAAGTGTTGCGGGATTACATGATACATAAACCAGTCTTTCAGGAGCCATTTTTACAAGAGTCTCCAGAAGCTTCTCATCACACCCTTTACGTGGAGGATCTACTACAACCACATCAGCCCTGTAGTCCTTCTTTCCCGTAAGAAGACTCTGGTCATACAGCCCTGTCACTACATCTTCTGCTTTCCCAACAAAGAATTCAGTATTATCTATACCACTTAGTTCAGCATTTTCTACGGCATTTTCTATAGCCTGAGGTACTATCTCTACGCCGAACACTTTCTTTGCTTTCTTTGCCAGAAATAGCGAAATAGTTCCTATACCGCAATACATATCCCACACTTTTTCTTCTCCGGTCAGAGCAGCATATTCAAGAGCTTTATCATAAAGCAGCTTTGTCTGAACGGGATTTACCTGATAAAATGAAGCGGCCGATATTCTGAACTTCACATCACCTATATAATCCTCTATATATTCATTGCCATATATATATTTGGTTTTATCGCCCATAATTTTATTAGTATTCTTTTTATTGATATTAAGGGCGACAGACGTAAGATTCAGATTATCATTTTTCTCTTTGTTATAGTCCGCCACACTGCTTTTAAGAATTGAAATAAAGCCATTTTGATCCGGAATGTCCGGTGAATTAATCACAAGCGTTACCATTAATTGTCCAGTAGAAAATCCTATTCTTGTCAGGATATGTCTTATGATTCCTTTACCGCTCTCTTCATCATAAACGCTTATGCCTTTATCATCTGCCCATTTACATATAGCCCTTGTTATGAATCTGTTAACCTCATGTCCTATAACACAGTCATCTATAGGTATAATGAAGTGGGTTCTTCCTGCATAAAAACCTGTTACTGTTTTTCCATTATTATCCGAACCAACCGGGAACTGCATCTTATTTCTGTATCTGAGATATGGAGTCTGATTCTTATCTGAATCGTTCTTACTTCCAGCATAACCTAGAGACACTTCGGTCATGCCATGAATATCATCAAGATACTGTTCAGGACTTTCTATTTTCCCTATTCTCTGAAGACATCCAAGAACTCTGTTTTTCTTTATCTCAAGTTCTTTCTCATAAGTTATATGCTGTAAAGTACAACCACCACACTGTCGGGAAACCGGACATACCGGTTCTTCACGATAACCGGACGGTGTTATCAGCTTCTCCAGTCTTCCAAAACAAAGATTCTTCTTTACTTTCACCACCCTGACTTCTGCTACATCGCCAATAGCTGTATCTTTTACAAATACTGTCATACCATTTATATGACCGATTCCCAGTCCTTCATCAGATATGTCTACTATATCAACGGGGTATATATCATTTTTTTTGATTTCAGCAGTCAAATTGCTTTTCCTCCAATCTAAAATCGAGTGGACCTTAAGCCCACTCGATCTTATCCTTCAGATAATCTTTTACTTCATCCTTATCCATATCAAGGGAAATGGCCAGTTCACCGCAGAGGCTTTCCTCCGCCAGATGGAAATACTTTGAATCCGATGCTGTTACTTTCTTTCCCTCAGCAGTTCTTTCCTGAACTCTCTGATTGATGGTTTTTATCAATTCAACCAGTACCACCGGATCACATGTCAAAACAGCCTGTTTATATTCTATTTCCCTTCTTTTTTCCTCTATGATTTCAAGGTTTTCTATGTCATCTATACTGTCAATAAACTCTTCAGCCTCCTGTCTGGACATAACCTTTCTCATCACTACTCTGTTATTGTCTACTGGAGTAAATATCTCGCTGTCTCTTATATAACACGGCACCATAGTATAGTACAGTTTATCCTTAACTGCACCAGCAACTTTCATAGGTCCAATATCAGTTATCTTACAAACTCCATTACTTCCGTAAATTATATAATCACCAACACTATACATTCACAAAACTCCCTATTCTATAAACCGAATCAATGCTTCTTTACCCCCATGTGATAATCTTAACACAGTAAACGTTTGAAAGTAAGGAGTAATTTTTTTTTCGTGAAAATGTCTTAAAAAAATATTATTCATTGGTTAATTTTGTATAGATAACTGTTACGTTATTTTGTTAATAGCTTCTTTTTCTTTGCCATAACTATACTCTGAATTACAAGGAATATGCAAAGCATGGCAGCTATTGTAATTCCTGTCCACCATGCCTGGTCAAGACCGGCAGATGAAACTATATTCTGGATAGTTGCAAGCGAAAGTACTCCAAACAGTGTTCCAATTATATTTCCTACACCACCTGTAAGCATTGTACCGCCTATTATAGATGATGCTATGGCATTCATTTCCATACCACTTGCATGTGAAGCGGATCCTGAACCAACGTGCATGAAATATACAAATCCTGCAACCCCTGCAAGAATTCCACATATAAGATGTGAAAGAAACTTTGTACGCTTAACATTTATTCCGAGCATGAGTGCGCTCTGGCTGTTACCGCCTACTGCATAGAAGCTTCGGCCAAGATGTGTCCATCTAAGAACAACAAATAATGCTATTACTATAATGATTGCAACTATTACACCTATTTCCACATAAGCATTTACATAGTTACCCAGCTTATTTACTGATCCAAAACCCGGAACTATAACTCTTGTATCCTTAAGAGCCACAAAAGACTCATTTTCGACATTAAACGGAGCTGTATGAACTATGGTTGTCATACCTCTGGCAAAGAACATTCCTGCCAGTGTCACTATAAACGGCTGTATATCCAGATAAGCTACCAGGAAGCCCTGTACCAGACCAAATGCAAGTCCTATCATAAGTGATATGCCAATCGCTCCAAGTATATTTCCATCATGGAAATCCAGATAAACTGCACAGCTCATACTTACCAGTGCAACTACACCACCTACAGAAATATCGATTCCTCCACAGATCATAACAAGACTCATACCACATGATGTAATTATAAGTGCCGCATTACTGTTAAGCAGATTGAAGAATGTCTGCGGTTTAAGGAATCCCTGTCCCTGAAAAACTATAGCACCTATATACATAAGAAAGAATACCACAATTGTTATCGTAAGAAGAAGGTTTGTATCACTGGTTCTGCCAAACCATCCTAAGAATTTATTTCCTGAGTTACTATTTCTCCTGCTGTTCATCTTAAGCCACCTCCTTCTTTGGAGCTATCTTAGCCCAGAGCTGAGCAAGCTTCTTTCTTACTATCGGTGTACTGAGTACCACAAGAACAATAACTACTACAGCCTTATAGGCTGATAAAGCTTCTGAGTTAACATTCATTTTATATAATGTTGTTGTAAGAAACTGAATAACATATGCACCCAGTATAGATGCTGTCATGTTAAACTTACCACCACTAAGCGCATTTCCTCCAAGCGCTACTGCAAGAATCGCATCCATCTCTATATCCTTAGCTATAACAGAATAGTTAATTGTTGAAAGACGGCTGACCTTGATAAGTCCTGCAACAGCTACACAGAGTCCCAGAATAACAAATGTAATAAACTTTATAAATTCAGGATTTATACCATTCAGTCTTGAAGAGCTTCCGTTGATACCTACCGACTGGGTATAAAGCCCAAGCGTTGTAAATTTGAGTACCAGCATTATAACTATCACACATACAAGCGCTATAAAGAATGGTGTCGGAATCGGTATTCCAGGTATATATCCTCCAAAGTATCCAAAGGATGGCTCACTTATTATCGGAAGTTCGTTGTTGTTTATCCATGCCGCGATTGAACGTCCTGCTGTAAAAAGTATAAGCGTTGCTACCATTGGCTGTATCTTGAAATAAGCAACCAGTATTCCATTGAATGCTCCAAACAGCATCGCTACTATGCATGCCACCAGAAAAGCAACTATGATAGGTGCCTGAAGTGTATCAGGTCTGGAGTTATTTCCACACAGAACCTTCAGAATAACACTTCCTGCTATTGCTATAGCCGCGCCAACACTGATATCCTGTCCACCTGATGCAGCTGTTACAAGTGTCATTCCTATCGCAAGTATAGCCAGCTCTGAACCATAATCAAGAATAGTAATCAGATATCCCGAAAGAACCGGATTACCCATACTGTTGGTTCCCAGTGTTACCTTAAAAAATGACGGATCTGTTATAAGATTAAACAGAGCCAGTGCCGCAAGTGCAGCAAGAGGTATAAGTAACTGCCTGCTAAAAACTACTTTTGACTTATTCATTTTTACTTTCCTCCCTCCTCTGTTTCTTTGTCTCCACCTGCTATTGTCTTCATGATTCCACTCTGGGTAAGGTCATCACCACTTAATTCTCCAACCACTTTTCTATCTCTCATTACAACAAGTCTTGAGCAGGTTCTAAGCATCTCATCTGTTTCTGAAGAAATGAATGTAATACTCATCCCCTCCGATGCCAGTTTTAGAACAAGCTTCTGTATATCAACCTTGGTTCCTACGTCAATTCCTCTTGTAGGTTCATCAAGGATAAGATATTCCGGATGCATCAGAAGCCATCTTGCAACTATAACCTTCTGCTGATTACCTCCGGACAGCGACTTAATCGGAGTATCAGGCGATGCTGTTTTTATATCCAGAAGTTTTATGTATTCATCTGCCAGCTTATAAGTTTCCGCCTTAGAATACGGTTTGAAGAATCCTCTGAGTACCTGGGCAGCAAGTATTATATTCTCTCGCACTGACAGATCTCCAACTATTCCATCAACCTTACGATCCTCCGGAAGATAAGCTATACCCTGTTTCATTGCATCCAGAGGTTTCTGTATCTTAACCTCCTTGCCATTTTTCTTTACCTTGCCGTTTATTACACGGTCAGCTCCGAATATAGCTCTTACACACTCACTTCTACCGGAACCCAGAAGTCCTGTGAATCCATTTACCTCTCCCTTCATGATATGGAAATCAAATGGTTTGATACCGGCATCACTCTGAAGTCCCTCGGCTTCAAATACAGGAGTCTCTCCCGACTTTGCTTCTTTTACACCGGATTCACCCTTTATATCTGACAGGTCATCAAGTTCTTTTCCAAGCATCTTGGAAACCAGCTGAACTCTCGGAAGATCCTTTATCGCATATTCGCCAACAAGTTTTCCATCTCTGAGAACAGTTATCTTATCGCATACCTCATATACCTGATCCAGGAAATGGGTTACAAATATGATACCTACTCCTTTTGACTTAAGATCTCTCATAAGTCCAAAGAGCTTTTGCACTTCGCTTTCATCCAGAGATGAAGTCGGTTCATCCAGGATAAGAACCTTACACTCCATATCTACTGCTCTGGCAATAGCCACCATCTGCTGAACAGCAAGGGAACATGCTGCCAGCTGTTCATTTGCCCGCGCAGGAATATCCAGTGATTTAAGGATTTTATCCGCATCCTCATTCATCTTCTTCCAGTTCGTCATGCCACCTTTTGTTCTTCCGATATACATATTTTCAGCAACTGTAAGATTAGGACAAAGCGTTATCTCCTGATACACTGTACTGATTCCCAAATTCTGGGCATCCTGAGGAGAATGTATATCCACTGCCGAATCCCGTCCCTTCAGATATACCTCCCCGTCATCCTTTTCATACACTCCGGTTATAACCTTTATCAGAGTAGATTTACCTGCACCATTTTCACCCATCAGCGCATGAATCTCACCTTCACACAAAGTAAAGTCTACTCCCTGCAGGGCTCTAACACCGGGAAAGCTTTTATTAATATTATGTAGTTCTAATACAGCCTTATCTTTCACAGTTTCACCTCTTTTTATAAATAGCAATGGGGTGTATCATAACTCCTATGACACACCCCATAAGCACCTTAATTATCAGATACCATAGTTATCTACATCTTCCTGAGTAATTGTGTTTGCGTCAAAGCCCTTCTCTTCCATTATGATTGTCTTCTCTGCAGGAGCCTGTCC
>OCTX012284691.1_pt1 | contig 32858 bp, 26 predicted proteins | sample 1539691 | NCBI WGS metagenome assembly OCTX01 (sample SAMN02144231, study PRJEB22623) | gut metagenome | biome: sheep rumen | host: Ovis aries | place: New Zealand
CTTCTTCACCCCATGGGCGTAGGCCTCACTGATGACATTGCACTGGATCTTCATGTTCATCATGATGAAATCGGCACGATAGAGTGAGTTGGCCATGATGCCGCCAACAAAGGCGGCTGCTAACACCACGGCGTCAGGACGTTCCTCATCGAAGAAATGCTTCACTGCTAATTGGTCAGTCAAGTCCAGCTCGGCATGGGTACGACCCACGAGGTTGGTGTAACCACGCTGCAACAAGTTGCTCCAAATGGCGGAGCCTACCAGACCGCGGTGGCCCGCAACGTAAATTTTACTCTTCTTATCCATCTTCTGAATCATATTTCTCTACGAATTTGACGAATTTGACGAATTATTTGTTCTTCTAAATCTTTGTTTCTCTACGAATTTGACGAATTTGACGAATTAGACGAATTTAATTCTACCTACCTAATATGTATTCTATACATCTATGATGTTCTTTCTAACGAATTTGACGAATTACTGTGATGTACAAGATATAACGGATCCATAATACTGTTATTTGTCTAATTCGAATAATTCGTTGAGTTCTTATTATTCACTAAGAATTTAGCAGCTTTGCAGAGTTTACTTAATGTCAAAATTGGGATATCGCTCATAGATTAACGATTTTGAACGGAAGTTTATTAACAGTCCTAACTCAGCATGGCAGGCATGTACATAGTTAATACATTGTTCTCTGTTTCCATCATCAAGTTCTTTTACTGCTTTAATTTCCACAACGATATTACCATAACAGACAAAATCTGGTTGAAAGACATGCTTCAACACTTCACCCTCGTAGGTTATTTGATATTGAGGTTCCCGCTCAAAAGGAATGGCTTGCTTTTTAAATTCAAGCTCCAAGGCATCACCATATACGAATTCCTTGAAGCCTTGACCGAGAGCGTAATGCACTTTCATACATGCCCCAATAATAGCGTATGACTCATCTTTACATATTAGTGATTCCATTAATTATATATCGTTACAAATTAATCTTTTAGGTCATTCTCTTTATTCTCTCTACGAATTAGACCAATTAGACGAATTAATGAGTTCTTTCTCTACGAATTTGTCGAATTGGTATTTATTTTCTCTACGAATTGGACGAATTAGGCGAATTACTGAGTCTATTACATTATAACATGAAATGCCTCTTAGCTTATTTCAGGACGATCAGATATTTCAACAAGAATCTTATTGAATCTGTTTTTAATAATTTGTCTAATTCGTCTAATTCGTCTAATTCGTCTAATTCAGAGTTAAATATTATGATTAACATAGAGATTAAAGACTTGATTTCAGATAAAGTTTCTTGACAAACTTCATATCATGATCTATCATAATCTTGACAAGCTGTTCGAAAGTGGTCTTGCGTGGATTCCAACCCAACGTGTTCTTGGCCTTGGTGGGATCACCTAACAACTGATCGACCTCTGCCGGACGGAAGTATTTGGAATCTACTTCTACGATTACGTCGCCAATTGACAATTGACAATTGACAGTTGATAATTGACTGTCGAGGCTCTTGATGACACCCACTTCGTCAAGTCCTTCTCCCCGCCATTCCAGTTCAATGCCCACATGATGGAAAGCAAGGGTGGCGAACTCGCGAACCGTGTGATACTCGCCTGTGGCGATGACAAAGTCATCGGGCTGGGGCTGCTGTAAGATGAGCCACATACACTCGACATAATCCTTGGCATAGCCCCAGTCACGCAAGGAGTTCAGATTACCCAGATAGAGCTTATCCTGGAATCCTTGTGCGATTCGTGCTGCGGCCAACGTGATCTTTCGAGTAACGAAGGTCTCCCCGCGCCGCTCACTCTCATGATTGAACAGGATGCCATTGCAACAGTACATGCCATAGCTCTCACGGTAGTTCTTCATGATCCAGAAGCCATAGAGCTTGGCCACGGAATACGGACTACGGGGATAGAAGGGTGTGGTTTCTTTTTGGGGAACCTCCTGCACCTTACCATACAGTTCTGAGGTGGATGCCTGATAGATACGGCATTTCTGGTCCAAGCCACAGATTCGGACGGCTTCTAAAAGTCGGAGGACGCCCACGGCATCGGTGTCAGCCGTGTATTCAGGAACATCAAAACTCACCTTGACATGGCTCTGTGCAGCCAGGTTATAGATCTCGGTGGGCTGTACCTCACCGATGATACGGATCAGGGATGACGAGTCGGTCATATCTGCCCAATGGAGGTTCACCAAACGGGCTTTCTTCATATCACGCACCCACTCGTCCAAATACAGGTGCTCGATACGACCTGTATTGAAGGAAGAGGACCTGCGGAGGAGTCCATGCACCTCATAACCTTTTTCTATTAAAAACTCTGCCAAGTATGAGCCGTCCTGACCCGTGATACCTGTAATTAATGCTACATCCTTTTTCATATTCTATTTAGATTCGCTTCACTTTTAGAGGTAAGAAGCAAGAGAACAGCTGCAAAGGTAAGGATTTATTTTCAAAACTCAAAAACCTTGGGAACTATTTATGATTTGACCCAAGAAGATTATTATCAAGAATTTGAGAATTGGAGAATTCATTCTCTCATTCTTTGTTCATTCTATAGCTCTAGATAGAATAGAGAAATTCTCTAATTCTCTAATTCTTGAAAAATGGGGTCTAAAAGTATATAATAGCCAAAATCTTTTGGTTTTTCGCTCACTTATCCGTACCTTTGGTTCCACCGAAAGTACTCCCGTTCGGAAAAACTCAAAAATTCTTTTGGTTTTTCGCTCACTTATCCGTACCTTTAACTTCGTTGAAAGTACTTTCACTCGAAAACAAAAAGAAAAACTTGTTTTCCTTTTGTGTTTTCCTCGTTTATCCGTACCTTTGCATTCCAAATAGGAATGAATATGAAATTGATTGCTGGACCTTGTGTCATTGAATCGAAAGAACTGTTAGACATCGTAGCATGTGAATTGGTCCATATCAACCATGCGCTGAATGTGGATATCATCTTCAAAGCATCGTTTGACAAAGCGAACCGTACCAGCATCCACTCGTTCAGAGGTCCTGGACTGGAGAAAGGACTACAGATGTTGGATGAAGTGAAAAGCAAATACGGTTTGAAGGTGCTTACTGATATTCATGAGAGCTGGCAGGCAGAGCCTGTCGGACAGGTATGCGACGTATTACAGATTCCTGCTTTTCTGTGTCGGCAAACCGACCTACTGGTTGCTGCCGCCAAGACAGGAAAGGTGGTCAACATCAAGAAGGCACAGTTCCTCAGTGGACAGGACATGCGCTACCCAGTGGAGAAAGCACAAGATTCCGGAGCTCAGGAAGTGTGGCTGACAGAAAGGGGGAACTGTTTCGGATACAACAACTTGGTAGTGGATTTCAGGAACATCCCCGACATGCTCGACATCGTACCCACTGTGATCATGGACTGCACCCATTCGGTACAACGTCCTGGCGGTAGTCATGGGAAGACAGGCGGTGACCGTCGGTTCGTTCCCAGTATGGCCCTGGCAGCCAAAGCCTTTGGTGCCACAGGATATTTCTTCGAGGTACACCCCGAACCGGATAAAGGGTTGAGTGATGCCGCGAACATGCTGGAGTTGAATAAGCTGGAGCCGTTGATCAAACGGTTACTGAAGAATTAAACATTTTGAAATTTCGGAAGTTTTAAGTCGCCTTGGCGAGAACCAACGGTCACTCATAGCAAAGCGGAGAGAAAAATTCAACATAATCTCAACAAAATCAAACAAATTAGTTTTATGGCATTTTGTAAGATTTTGGATATATTTGTAGGATTTCTGCCCATAAGGGCACTAAAAGTAAGAAAACAATTAACAACCGGAACTTTTTATAATGAAAAGTGAGAAATGGAAGTACGTAAGATAGCGATACAGTGTTTCAAGGATGAAGCACGGGCTGTGCTTGGTCTGGAACAACAGTTAGACGAGAGTTTCGACAAGGCTGTGGAGCTGATGTTCCACTGCAAAGGCAAGATCGTGGTGACAGGTGTGGGCAAGAGCGGACATATCGGTGCGAAGATTGCAGCCACACTCAGCAGTACGGGAACGCCCTCGTTCTTCATCAATCCCCTGGATGTGTTCCATGGTGACTTAGGCGTGATGACATCCGACGATGTGGTGCTCGCCATCAGCAACAGCGGTCAGACCGATGAACTGCTACGGTTCATCCCCATGGTGCTCCACATGAACGTACCCATCATCGCCATGACAGGTAATGCCGACTCCCTGTTGGCTAAATACTCCACGACATGCCTGATGACCAGGGTGGAGAAAGAAGCTTGTCCGCTGAACCTCGCTCCTACCAGCAGTACCACGGCACAGCTTGTGATGGGTGATGCCTTGGCCATCGCACTGATGCAGCTCAGGCATTTCAAGCCCAAGGACTTTGCCCTGTTCCATCCCGGTGGGGAATTAGGTAAGCGACTGCTGACCACCGCTCAAGATGTGATGCGCTCCGACGATATGCCAATTATCCCGAAGGAGATGCACTTGGGTGAGGCCATCATCCATGTGAGCAAAGGAAAGCTCGGCTTGGGTGTCTCTTTAGAGAACGGAAAAGTTTCCGGTCTCATCACCGATGGCGATATCCGTCGGGCCATGGAGAAATGGCAGGCGGAGTTCTTCAACAGAACCGTTGAGGATATCATGACAAGGGAGCCGAAATGTGTGCTGCCCACCACCAAGATCAGTGAAATCCAGAAAATCATGCACAAACATAAGATCCATACCGTGCTTGTTGTGGATGAAGCAAGACATTTGTTAGGGGTTGTTGACCACTATTCGTGTATGATTTGAATTTGATGAAAGATGAAGGATGAGAGATGAAAGATGAAAGATGAAGGAGGAAGGAGGAGAGATGAAGGATGAGAGATGAAAGATGAGAGATTAAAGATCGGTTTATGGAGACAAAGGTGTGGAATGCTACTCGTTTGTCTATATTGCTGCACGCTTTATGCCCAGCGTGCCGACTCACTCATTGTCAACCAGCTTCGGGATGAAGGAGTCACCTTTTCCCATGACAACTCCGTAGCCTTGCTCATGAGCGGTCAGGAAAAGTTCGATGATATGTTCGAGGCAATCCGACAGGCACAGAGCAGTGTTCACCTGGAGTATTTCAATTTCCGCAATGACTCTATTGCCAACTTGCTCTTCGACATCCTGGCAGAGCGGGTAAAGGCAGGAGTGGAAGTGCGTGCCATCTTCGACGGCTTCGGCAACTCCTCCAATAACAAGCCTTTGAGAAAACGTCATATTGAGCGTCTCCACGAACAGGGCATTCAGATCTATGAATACAAGCCCATCCGGTTCCCATGGGTGAATGCCGTCTTCAACCGTGACCACAGGAAGATCGTGGTCATCGATGGTACCATCGCCTACACCGGTGGTATGAACGTGGCCGACTACTATATCAAAGGTACAGAGGTGGTCGGTTCATGGCGTGACATGCATTGCAGGATAGAGGGAGAGGAGGTGAACACCCTTCAGCGTATCTTCCTGAAGATGTGGAAAAAGGTAACCAAGGAGGATATCCAAGGGGAGAAGTATTTCAGACATTCCCCCACCCCTGCCTATTTCCAGAACCTCAAGTCAGACAGTTGTGATACTGCAGGGAAAAAGATGATCGGCATCATCAATAGGGAGCCGCACATCACCAAGGCCATCATCCGCAATTTCTACGTAAATGCCATCAACGATGCCCAGGACAGCATCAAACTGGTGAACCCCTACCTCACCCTCAACCATAAACTGAAGAAAGCCTTGAAGAAAGCAATCAAACGAGGCGTGAAAACACAGATCATGGTTTCAAAGCCCAGTGATATTGCATTGACTCCAGACTGCATGTTCTACAATGTACACAAGCTGATGAAGAAAGGGGCCGAAGTATGGATCTATGAACCTGGATTCCATCACACCAAGATTATCATGGTTGATGGGCAGTTCTGCACCGTAGGCAGTGCGAACCTCAATGCCAGGAGTCTGAGGTGGGACTATGAGGAGAACGCCGTGATCATCGATCCATGTACCACACAAGAACTGTCAGACATGTTCGAACGTGACAAGAAAGATTCCTTCAAACTTACTCAGGAATCATGGAACCAATGGCGCACGCCCTGGAAGAAATTCGTGGGATGGTTTGCCCATCTGTTAGCACCCTTCCTATAATCATTCCATTACCAGATCGCACATAATGCCTTTGTCGGTATTTGAGATGCCATAAATGCGAAGCATCGAGCAGTCGTTTTCCATCTCATCTCTCAAATCAATCTTATCGCCCACATCACGATGCTGCTTCAGGAAAGTACGGAAGAGAGAGATAGCCTTGGGGATGTCCCCCTTGAACCACTGACAATAGCCGGCATTTAGATAATCAATGGTAGCCGGTGAAGAAGCCAGCAGTTTGTTGTATTCCCGTTCTGCCTGCTCCAGTTTCCGCTGTCCCATCAAAGCCCATGCCAACCCGCGCGTCACATGTTGTGAAGGATGCTCGAAATCGAGCTGGTATAATATCTGCACGGCTTCCTCGAACCGTTCGTTCTTCGACAATGTAATCGCATAGTTCAGTGCGTATGACGGTTTCTCCGGGTACCGTTTATACAGATTCTCGTATGTCGTGCAGGCTCGCACATAATCCATACTTGCATAGTAGGCACGGGCCATATAGCGGTTCACCTGTTCGTTGTCGGGATCCTCTTTCATCATCTCTTCTAACAGTTGTACCGCCTGATTGGTCTGCTTTCCTGATTCCAGGAACCATTCGGCATAGGCCAGTCGCTGTGACATATTCAGGTAAGGCATGCTTCTTCTCTGGAGCTGTTCAAAAGCATCGTCGCAGTGATTCTTGATAAAGAACAGGCACAACTCTGGATATCGCCTTGCGACATCCGTTTCGAAGAAATCCTCATTGCCGACGACGACGTAACGCTCACGCTTGAAAGGATTCACCAGTCCTACAGCCGATTCGTTCAGCGTATAGAAACGGTATAGGTCCTGCAAATACATCCGTCGGATATAAGCCTCATCCTGTCGTTGCTGTTCTTCCATGACCGGTCCTAACGCCTCAGCATTTCCCATCATCTCCTTCAGGTTGTCTGGGATACGGTCGACAATACTTGACATGGCCAAGGCAAAGGAATACTTATCGCTGTCGCAGAAAGGTCCGTACTGTACCAGATTGGTCATAAAGCCGCTGGGTCCCAGTTTCTCAGTTACCTTGGCAATGGCCGGATGGTCTGGATAGAACGGACAGAACCAGTTCGCAGCCTTATAGAAGAACGGGAAACGCTTCATGTGCGAGAAGCCGCCAAAATAGATATCAGAACCTGCCTTCTGCATCTCCATCATCTTTCGGATGCCTTTCTCCACTTCCTCCATCCGCTGGTCCTCAGCATCCGGGTTCAGGATGCTCTCCATGATGTCATCTTCTTTTTCTGTGATGATGCCGTCACGTGAGATGGTGAAGTTATTGTTCTTCATCAACGAAGGGATAATATCTTTCTGGATCTCTTCATTATCCTGTTTCGTCTGAACACAGAAAATCAATTGTTTCTGTAAGTCGATCACATCCTGTACAACCTGAGCGTCACGACATGCTTCCTGAACCATGTTCTCGGGTTCATCAGTCAGGTGATCGTCACTCTGCAAAGCAAACACCCATCCCACCAAAGCACGCTGACGTACATAAGGATCCGTACTGCGTTGATAGACATGCAGGAGTGTGATGAATTTCGGAAGGTCAAAAGTCTGGACTGCCGAGAGCGTCACCGCACTCACCATCAACAGCACATCAAGTCTGTCAAGAGTTGGTGACAAGAACAGTTCCTCATAGAACTGCTGATCCGTCTCACTCCAGGGACGATCCACCACCAAACGGTTGAAAAGGCAAGTGAGAAAATCCTGATGGAGACGATGCACCTCCCTTGACTTCTCATGCCGCACCTCATCGGTCTCCAACGACAGCATGGCCATTTCGGAAACGAAACTCTCCAGCTGCTCCTTCATACGAATAGGAGACAAAAGTTTGGTGACTCCAGTGCCCATGTCGGCATTACGGAAGAACGGCAGTTTCTCTATCCAATGACGAACCTGCAAGGAAAGACATAAACGAAGTAGCCGTTGCTGAAGATGCTTATAAAGGATTTCACGCGACGGATCCTGGTACCCCTGACGGGCATAGCTAAGCATGAGCTGATAATCGTTCTCTATCGCATTGATGGCATCAACGGCACCCTCTGAAGGATGATCCTCCATATACATACGCAAATCACGAATTGCTGCTGCCAACTGATGGTCAGCAATCAGTACGGGTATCTGGAACGGTAATTCTGTAGATGCGGGTCTCATATCACTTCAACCATTTGTCAGCACGGTCAAGATCTTTCTGTCGGGGTGCCTTGGCATGCTCGAATTTCATTTTAGGTAAGGCCTTCACCGTACGGTCATCAGCCTTGGTATATTTCTTGATGATATCAGCGTAATGCTGCACGCCAAGCTGGTTGATACTGTCACAAGCCTCGTTATACGCTTTGATGAAGACCTTGAGCTGTTGAGCACGGCGCTTGTCAGTTACCGCCTTTTCACGAAAGACGATAGCCCCCATGTGGATATCCTTGTCACGAGAATCCATCAACACGGGATTCTTATACAAGCGTGCCGCCGTAGCCTGAGGCTCCGTAAACAGCATCGCATCCAACTCGTTGTTCATCAGCATACGTAACCGGATATTCGGGTCGTTGATCTGAATACGGAAGACATACTCCGATTTCAATTTTGCACTATCCACTGCTATACTCGTCAGTAGGTCGGTTACCGAATAACGGGCCATCGCCACCATCTTATCCTCCATCTGCTTCAGCTCGTGGATACGAGACTTTCTGTTACTGATAAATTGCCAATAGGCATTGGTAGAAGCCACATAGCGAAGGGCAGTACCGCGATGCTTCATCCGCTGAGCACGTACCACATCGGTCACGTTTCCCTCAATCTTTTTCTTCAGTAAGGCATCGTCACAGTCTATCTGCGACTGATACGGCTTCACCCGGATATCCTCTCCCATCCGTTCGAAGAACTTCCGTTCATAGGCAACGAAGAGGGGGAGACAGTCGAGGGTAGGTAACGTTCCCACCTTCAATGCCAGCGAATCCTCTTTCTGCAGACGGGCTCTCTCAGCACGGGAGATACGTCTCTGTTCCTCGTACGACCGTCCACATGAGCAAAGAAACACACAGAATAATATGATGATCAGATTTCTATTCATAGAGAAAAAGTAAAGGCACACTGGCGAATCATCACCGTGCGCCTTCGGGTTTATAATTCATGTGCGATATTAGCCGCGTTTATAATCGGATGCAAAAGTAATCATTTTATTTGGATTACAAAAGAAAGTTTACTATTTTCTATCCACGAATTTGACGAATGAGACGAATTTCCCTCATTCAGTTGTTTTTAAAGATTAATAATGAAGGATTATCCACCATATATTGATTATCCACTAATTTACCACGGCTTTGCCGTTGAATATATACACTCCCTTCTTCGTGGGTTTCCCACTCAGTTTTTGGCCATCGATGGTGTACCACGATTCACTTTGAGCTTTGAATTTTGAACTTTGAACTTTATCAATGCCCGTGGCGACACCTGTCTGTAAGGGTTGAATCGAACGGAAATAACTCCACGGGACACGATTACTATAGGTAGATAACAAAGAGGACTGCACATATAACGTGGCATCATATACTTCCATCTCATCAAAAGATGTAGCATCAGCCGCTGGAATATTCTTGGCATAGATATAAACCTTCTCCAATTCGTAACACGAAGCAAAAGCGTCTTTTCCAATGGTCTTTATTCCCTCACCAAGAGTAATCTCTTCCAAACTATAACAACAGGAAAAGGCATCGTCACCGATGGATTCTACGTTCTTAATAAAGGAAATCTTATTCAAGTTGATACAATCGTAAAAAGCATTATTGCCGATGGATACCACATTTGAGCCACCTCGAACAGTAGTCAAATTGTAACATTCATAAAAAGCACTTTCGCCGATGGATTTCACATTTTTCCCAATATAAACATACTCCAAGCAATCGCATTTACTAAAAATATGTGCAGGAATTGCGGTTACGTTACTACCGAAGGAGACATCCACCAGTCCACCAGGATATATCAACGAAGGCAGGATGCTGGTGTTTGAACTATTAAATGAAAAGCCGTATCGGCTGCCAGCAAAAGCGTCCTGTGCTACGGTCGTTATTCCCGTACCAAAGGTAATGTATAAAGGATTACCTGTTCCACAATTTGCAAACGCCTTCTCGCCGATGGTTGTCACACTATTAGGAATGGTTACACTATTCAGTTCATAAATTCCAGAAAAGGCTTCTTTCCCGATGGTTATCACATTGTTACCAATCGTCAGGTATCTTAATTGGGAACAGTCCTTGAAAGCCCCTTCACCGATTGTCTTGACATGACTGCCAAGGACAACCATTTCCAACGAATAGCGGTTAGCGAACCAATTGCCAATGGTTTGGCAATCTAACGAGACGGTCTGGATATTATAACACTTAGTAAATGCTTCATCGCTGATGGTAGGATTCACGCAATTGATGGTTATTGAATTCAGATCATCACAATAATAGAACGCATACCAGCCGATGTTTTTCACACTACTGGGAATGGTGATAGACCGAAGACCACTACCGTCAAATGCATAAGAATTGATGTCCTCTACCCCATCAGGTATGGTAATGGATTGCAAACTTTTGCAGTTATAGAAGGCATAATAATCAATGGTTTTCAACGTAGATGGAAGGGTCACGTTTTTTAGATTCACGCATTGCTGAAACATGTTTTGGCCAATCGTAGTCACACCTTTTTCAAACTGGACAGTGGTCAAGTCTTCACACTCATTAAAAACATTGGTACCGATAGTCTTTACACTTCCTGGAATCTTGACAGACGTCAATCCTGCTCCACAGAAAGCGAAATCATTAATAGTGGTCACACTTGTCGGAATGGTAACAGCTGTCAGTTTATCACAAATATAGAATGCACTCCGTCCGATTGTTGTTACAGTATAAGTAACGCCACTAGGCTTAATCGTTGATGGGATGACGACAGTCCCTGAATAATACTCATTAGAATTCCCTTGAGTAACCGTAGCTGTCTTTGTAGATGCATCGAGATTATAATAAATGCCATTAACCTTAACATCATAGGCACTCGCCAACATGGGCAGAATAGCCATGAGTAGCATTACCAATAGTCGTTGTTTTGTTTTCATGATTATGCTATTTAGTTGATTATCTGTTGCAAAGATACACAATAAATATGAAACCTCCAATGATTTACGTAAAAAATGTTTTCACGTTATTGTATATATTTGCCAAGGCATAACAGACAAAAGAATTCGTAAAATTAGCATAATTCGTGGAGAGTATTTCAGTTTTTTTTGTATTTTTGCAGAAATAATTGAGAGATATGGCAAAAGACAAGATAGCATACGTCTGCGAGAACTGCGGACAGGAATCAGCGAAGTGGATCGGTAAGTGTCCGGCCTGCGGACAATGGAACACCTTCAAGGAGATAAGGATTGCAAACGAGAGCGGTACCTTGGCTGCTCGTTCGGCAGCCACGACCGTTAGAGCATCGCATACAAAAGATAGAAATAAGCCATTGTATCTCAGAGAGATATCAGCAAAAGATGAACCAAGAATCGATATGCACGATGAGGAACTGAATCGCGTGTTAGGCGGAGGCTTAGTTCCTGGCAGTATCATCCTTTTAGGCGGTGAGCCTGGTATTGGCAAGAGTACCCTTTCGTTACAGACTGCCCTCCACATGCCTGAGAAAAAAGTGCTGTACGTTAGCGGTGAGGAGAGTGCGCACCAGCTTAAAATGCGAGCAGAACGCATTTTAAGCAATGGACAATTGACAATGGATAATGGACAATTAAATGCTCCCTCAGAAAATTTTCTCGTGTTGTGTGAGAACTCCCTTGAAGCCATCTTCGACCAAATCAAGGAGGTGCAGCCCGAGCTGGTGGTCATCGACTCCATCCAGACCATCTCCACTGAAGATGTGGAGAGTTCTCCGGGAAGTATCTCACAAGTTAGGGAGTGCGCCTCTGCCCTGTTGCGTTTTGCCAAGACCAGCAGTGTTCCCGTCATCCTGATCGGTCATATCACCAAGGAGGGCACACTGGCAGGACCGAAGATCTTAGAGCATATCGTAGATACCGTTATCCAGTTTGAAGGTGACCAGCACTATATGTACCGTATCCTGCGGAGTATCAAGAACCGCTTCGGCAGTACATCAGAGTTAGGTATCTATGAAATGCAGGAAAACGGACTGCGCCAGGTGAGTAACCCTTCCGAGCTACTGCTTACTCAAGATCATGAAGGCTTGAGCGGCATCGCCATCTCATCGGCCATTGAAGGAGTGAGACCTTTCCTTGTAGAGACACAGGCATTGGTATCCACTGCCGCCTATGGAACACCTCAGCGCAGTGCCACCGGTTTCGACCAGCGTCGATTGAACATGTTGTTAGCCGTCTTGGAGAAACGCGTGGGTTTCAAACTGATTCAGAAAGATGTGTTCATCAATATCGCCGGAGGTCTCCGCGTCACTGATCTGGCAATGGATCTGAGTGTGATAGCCGCCGTATTGAGCAGTAATGTGGATACCCCCATCGAAACAGGCTGGTGTATGGCAGGCGAGGTAGGTCTGAGTGGTGAGGTGCGTCCTGTCAACCGCATTGAGCAACGTATTGCAGAGGCGGAGAAATTAGGATTCACCCACATGATCATTCCCAAACACAACCTCTCTGGTCTGAACACGAAGAAGTTCCAGATCAGCCTGCATCCTGTGCGGAAAGTGGAAGAGGCACTTCGCGCTCTTTTCGGATAAGTTAGGAGAAGGGGTTGTGTCAATATTTTGACACACCCCCTCATGATCATTACCTATTCTTTTGTCAGGTGCAGTTTGATGCCTGCCACAATCCAGGTACCAGGCTGCTGGACCAGTCCATAATCCACATACTTCTTATCAAAGAGGTTATTACCCTCCACGTAGAGGGAATAACTCGGGGCGTTCCATGACAACCGTGCATCGAAGATACCATAGGGCTGATAGTCATTCAACGCTCCCTCCAGATCCAAGTAAGTACCGACGCGGTCTTGGAAACGATAGTTCACACCGAGGTCGAGCTGTGCAAACAGGTGGAGCTGCAGCGAGGCCACGAGCTTATGACGCAAGTACTCAATGGAATACTGCGACTGCAGATGCTCCTCTTCCTTCTTATCCTCACTGAGATAGGTGTATGCCACCTGGAACGAACGCAGCACCTGCTGGGTGTTCCACAGTCTTTGGAAATCAAAGAACCACGATGTTTCGAATCCCATGGTATTCACCTTGGTGTGGTTCACGCTCTGCCATACAGGATCCGGATCGGATGTATCAAGAATCCAGTCGATCATGTTCCGGCTATGGTGATGGAACACGCTGGCCGTTGCCGTCATGGCAGGTGACAAAAACTTCACGCCACCCTCCACGGCATGCAGTTCCTCTGGCTTCAGGTATTTATCCGCCTTATGTCCTCCCACACTGTAATATAGTTCAGTGAACGACGGCATCCGCAGTGAAGAGTTGTACGAGGCATAGACTTTCCAGTGATCCCCTAACCGATAGCTCATGTCGATACCCGGATATACCTTGAACGGCATTTCGTTCCATGTGTTCTTTACGGCAATGAAACCAGCAGAAAGAGTGAACTGTCGCAACAGGATGTTATGCTCCAAATGAAGACTCAGGTTACTGCGGTTCAATCCGAGGGTATAGTCACGGTCTGCGCCACTGATATGTATAGGTTCATGCAACGGCTCTCCCAAGTTTCCACTCACCAGATCCTCGTTGCGGAACTCCGCACCAAAGGCTGTTCGTCCGGCCACCCAGTCAAAATAGCTGTTCAGGTTCAAGCCATAGACATTACACCTATTATAATTATATTTCATCTTCTCGGACTGACCACGATATCCCTCATAACGGTCACGGTTCTGATTCCAGTACAATGACGGACGGAAATGGAAATCTCCCAGTTTCGTCTCGGCCTGTAGGGCGGTGAAGATCTTGTCTGTATGTTCATATTGGTTATCGGCCTTCCATTTCGGTGTGGCATACGAGGTACTGCTGCCCCACCCTTTCGAGCGGATACCGGCATGCCAACTGATACGAACCAGTCGCGTGTCGTACTGTCCTTGGTAGAACACCTTCCCGCCTTTGAAATCGGAATTAAGGTTTCCATCCCGTGATCTGCTGTAACCATCACTGCGCGTATAGTTCGCACTGAGGGAAGAGGTGAGTGACGACGGAGCATTCAAGGAAAGCCGTCCTCCTGCTGCCAGGTAACCGAAAGATCCTCCTTCCACATGGAGATCAGCCTCCGTCGCAGAAGATCTCTTCGTCACGACATTGATAGCACCCACCAACGAGGATGTGCCATAGACACGACCTGCCGGTCCTTCCAGCACTTCGATACGCTCAATGTCGCTGATGTCAACGGGAAGATCAAAGGCATTATGTCCCGTCTGGGGATCACAAATATTAATGCCGTTGAGCAGGATGGTGATTTGCTCTGATGTGCCGCCTCTCACGCTGATGTCTGTCTGTGCACCAAGTGGCATACGTTGTCTGACATCCACGCCTGCAGCGTATTTCAGCAAATCGTTCATACTTTGTACTGGCGCCTGCGCAATCTGCTCACGATCCAGTACAGTGACCATTCTCGCCGCCTGCCCCAAGGTAAGCGGAGCGCGCGAGCCCGTGACTTCCACGCCATCGAGCACCACCTCTCTGTTTGTTTTCCAGGATGTGGAATCCACCTTATCGGTATCCGTGCTGATGCCATCAGCCTTCGCATAGGTGAGTGTAGCCACACTCAGTACCCCGACAAGTACTTCCTTTCCCAGACAAGCATAGAGGGCATAACCTTTGTTACTGAAGTGTTTGAACTTCAGTGGTTCGCGCTTGTTGAAAATTGATTTGTACTTCATAATATAAAAAGTCGCACCTTTGCGACACGAGGTGCAAAGGTACGAATAAGTGAGCGAAAAAACAAATATATTTGATTTTTTCCGAACGGAAGTACTTTCAGCGAAGCTAAAGGTACGAATAAGTGAGCGAAAAAGCAAATTAATTTGCAATTTTCCGAACGGAAGTACTTTCAGCGAAGCTAAAGGTACGAATAAGTGAGCGAAAAAGCAAATTAATTTGCAATTTTCCGAACAGCAGAGGATTCTATAGGTCGAGCGTTACTTGGATACTCTTCAGATCCTGATCCTGAGAACTGTTACCATAGAGAATTTCGTAAGTACCCGACAGTGTTCGCATGGTATTCGTCTGTTCATCCCAGAACTCGAACGATGCCGGGGTGAGTGTCAGTTCTGCCATAGCCGTCTGTCCTGCCTTGACATCCACACGTTGGAAGGCACGGAGTGACTTCAGCGGACCGTTGGCATCTGCCAGGTTACGAATATAGAGCTGCACCGTCTCCGTACCATTGCGTTTGCCCGTGTTACTCACAGGGACTGATACCTTATAGAGAGGACCGTCATCACTCTTGGGACAGGCTGTCAGCTGGGCCTCACCCACCGCAAAGGTGGTATAGCTCAAACCATAACCGAAAGCATAGAGGGGATCACTGAAGTAACGATAAGTACGTCCCTTCATCGAATAATCCTCATAGTCTGGCAGCTGACTGTCGTTCTTATAGAATGTCACCGGCAGTTTTCCCGAAGGGTTACAGTCACCGAAGAGCACATCGGCGATGGCGGTGCCACCCTCCTGACCAGCATACCAAGCCTGTACTATAGCCTCGCAGTTCTCGGTCTCGGGTGTCAGGGCAATTGCCGAACCCGAGCAGTTCACGAAGATCACCTTCTTTCCAGCCTCCTTGAGAGCTTTCAGGAAATCACGCTGCACCTTCGGCAGTTCAATACTGGTACGGTCACCCCCTTTGAAGCCCTCAATCTGAACAGGCATCTCCTCCCCTTCGAGGGCTGGAGAGATACCCCCCACAAAGATCACCTTCTCGATACCCTTCAGCTGGGCAATGATCTGCTGATAATCAATCGGCAGTTCCTTGGCTATATTGATCTTCAGATTCGCGTTGTAGGTATGGATATGCGAGAAGCGCACCTCTATCTGATACGATTTCCCTTTCTCTGCCTGGATAGCCACCCGGTTCGGAGTGGTTCGCCAGATATGGTGCATGAACTTCTGTTCTCCGTTGATATACAGTTCGAAATGTCCACAGCCTTCCACATTCACCACGTATTCACCAGTCTCCTTCGGTGTGAAGACCGTCTCGTATTTGGCAGAGAAATCCTCTAACTGAACACCCGGTGCGAAATTATGCATTCCTGCCGTCGTCACCGCCAGCGGCGTGGTATAGTACTGTGTGGTCACCGGTTTCCCTTCCATCCTGCGATTGTTCCAGAAAGTACCTTTCATGCCTTTCTTTCCTTCAAAGCTACACTGCGAAGCCATCAGACAGTCCATCACCTGATCGTAAGTCAGGTCACAGCCCGGATGATAGAAGAGCTTCTTCTGCTTGCCCTTGATGCCATCGAGGATTGTCACCGTATGGTTGGGCATACCATTATAGTTGCCCCACATCATCGGAGCATTGTCGGCATTCGGACCGATCACCGCGATCTTCTCCTTGTTTTTCTGCAAAGGCAGGATCTGGTTCTTGTTCTGCAACAAGACGATACATTCGCGCGCCATATTCAATGCCACCTTCGCATGATCCTTGCTCGACATCACCGAATAGGGAATCTTCGACCACTCCACCAATGAGGGATCGTCCATCTCACCCAAGTCAAAACGACCCTCCAACAGACGGATCACATGCTTATCTACCTCAGCCTCTGTGATGAAGCCACGGCGAACAGCTTCAGGAATACTCCTGTATGCATATCCGTAGCCACACTCCACATCCGTACCGGCAAGGGTGGCCTTGGCAGAAGCATGAACAGGCGAGGAAGATGACTTATGCGATTCATAGAAATCAGATACAGCGCCACAGTCGCTCACCACCAGATACTGGAATCCCCACTCATCACGGAGGATGGTCTGCAACAACCGCTGGGAACCACAGCACGGATCATCGTCAAGGCGCTGGTAGGCACACATCACCTCACGTACCTTGGCATCCTGCACCAAGGTCTTGAACGCCGGCATATAGGTCTCCCACATATCCCTTGGGGATACATTCGTGAGGTTGGCACTATGACGGGTATATTCCGGTCCGCTATGTACTGCGTAATGTTTGGCACAAGCCCACAGCTTTCGGTACTTCGATGATTCCGGTCCTTGCAAGCCACGCACCACCTGTGTACCCATGACGGAGGTCAGGTAAGGATCCTCTCCATAGGTCTCCTGTCCCCTGCCCCATCGCGGATCGCGGAAGATATTCACATTCGGTGTCCATACCGACAGACTATGAAACTTCTCATCCTCACCAGACCCTCGTTGCATGCGCTCATTGTATTGAGCGCGGAACTCGGTACTTGCGATATCGAACACATTGTACAACAAGGAGGGATTAAATGAAGCAGCCATGGCCACCGGTTCTGGAAACACCGTGACATGATCCATGTTGGCCGCACCGTGAAGGGCCTCACTCCACCAGAAGAATTTCTTGATGCCCAACCGGGGAATGGCCGGACTCTCATCAAGCATCAGCTGGGCTTTCTCTTCCAATGTCAACCGCGAACACAAATCTATTGCCCGATCCTTGGCTGACAAAGATGGATCCTGATAGGGCAAACGCTGTGCATAGACACCCATGCAACAGACCGCACCCATGAATAACAGAAACTTTCTCATATCCTATAATCAGCGTGCGGCAATACATTCAATTTCCACCAAGGCACCTTTAGGTAAGGCCTTCACAGCAAAAGCAGAGCGAGCGGGATAAGGCTGACTAAAGAACTCGGCATACACCTCGTTCATAGCGCCGAAGTCAGCAATGTCGGCCAACAGCACAGTGGTCTTCACCACGTTCTTCAGATCCAGTCCTGCCTGCTGCAGGATAGCCTGCGCATTGAGCAACGACTGTCGTGTCTGCTCTTTGATTCCGCCCTCGGGGAATGCCCCTGTAGCAGGATCGATGGGTAACTGTCCGGATGCATAAACGAATCCGTTTGCTTCGATGGCCTGGCTATACGGTCCGATAGCAGCAGGAGCCTTTTCTGTACTAATTGCTTTGTTCATAAAATAAGAATGGTTAGTTATCAAAATATTCCGTAGGGTCGTCGATTCCCGCATCACGAAGAGCCTCTTTCCGTTCTACGCAGGTACCACACTTCCCGCAATGCTTCTCGCCACCTTTATAACAGCTCCATGTCTTAGCATAGTCGATACCCAGTTCCTTCCCCCTGCGGGCAATATCCGTCTTGGTGAGGTTGGTAAACGGAGCCAAGATCTCGATACCCGGGAAGGTACCCGCTTTCGTGGCGGCACTCATCGCCTCCACAAACTCCGGACGACAGTCTGGATAAATGGTATGGTCGCCTCCGTGGTTCGCCATCATCACATATTTCAGTCCGCGGCTCTCTGCCATTCCCGCAGCCACCGCCAACATGATACCGTTGCGGAAGGGTACTACCGTTGACTTCATATTCTCCTCGGCATAGTGTCCCTCAGGGATGGCATCAGCCCCTTGCAGAAGAGAGCTTTCGAAATAGCGGCCCATAAACTCAAGGGGAATGACCAGATGCTCTATCCCCAGTTGCTCGCAATGCCACCGGGCAAAAGGTATCTCCTGTGCATTGTGGTTACTTCCATAGTCAAAAGAGATGGCCAAGGCTATACGCTCCTTTTGGTCATACAGTAGCGTGGTACTATCCATGCCACCACTTAGAATAATAATCGAATCTTTCATGTTGCAAAGGTACGAATAAACGAGTGAAATGCAAAAAAAAAAGAGTTTATTTTACCTGTAAGCAATTTTCCAGCAATTCTTCCGTTATAACAAATAATAATTACAGAATGATTATCAACCCTATCAAATCACTCATCATGAAAAAAACTATTCTCACAATGATCTGTTGCACCTTCCTCTCAGGTGCAGTCATGGCCCAAGAAGCCCTCTTCAGTGGCAGTCAGGTAACCTCACCCGTGGTGAACGCCGACGGTACGGTCACCTTTAACGTCTTCGCCCCCAAGGCAGTAAAAGTGGAAGTGACCGGTGACTTCCTTCCCCCTGTGGAAGTGGACTCACCTTTAGGAAAGACAACCCAACCCGGCAAGGCTGAAATGCAAGAGGTGAATGGTGTATGGACGTACACGACAGGAAAACTCGCCCCTGAGCTCTACTCTTACAATGTCATCATCAATGGCATGAACATCCTCGATCCGTCGAACGTTTATGTCAACCGCGACATTGCCTCACTCACCAGCATCTTCATCGTCTCTGCTGCGAAAGGTGACAAGGGCGATATCTACCGGGTAAACGAGGTACCTCACGGCGATCTGGCCAAGGTGTGGTATAACAGTCCTACGCTGAAGATGAAACGTCGTATGACGATCTACACCCCTGCCGGCTACGACAAGGGAAAGAACTATCCCGTAATGTATCTGTTGCATGGCGCCGGTGGTGACGAGGATGCATGGACAACCCTCGGTCGGGCAGCACAGATCATGGATAACCTCATTGCGGCAGGTAAGGCCAAGCCGATGCTCATCGTGATGCCCAACGGCAATACCGATTGTCAGGCTGCCCCCGGTGCCTGGTCACGAGGAATGTACATGCCCACCTTCATGGGCAGTGTGAACCAGAAGCCTATCGCCACCATGGACGAGAGTTTCCTGGATATCGTGAAGTATGTGGAGAGTCATTATAAAGTAGCCAAGGGAAAGAAGAACCGTGCCATCTGCGGATTGTCGATGGGCGGCGGTCATTCCTTCGCCACCTCCAAGCGCTATCCCGACACCTTTAATTATATCGGCTTGTTCTCTGCCGGTCTGCATATCAACGGCGACCGGAACAAGTCGTTCTACGAGCTGCTGCAAGAGAATAAGGAGGTGCAGAACCAGTTAGCCAAACTCTTTGCCGGGAAGCCTGCCCTCTATTGGATTGCCATCGGCAAGACCGACTTCCTCTTCCAGCAGAATGCCGACCTCCGCAGATATCTCGATGAGAAAGGCTATCCTTATGAGTATCGGGAGACCGAGGGCGGACATATCTGGCGTAACTGGCGCATCTACCTGTCGGAGTTTGCGCAGAAGATATTCAAGTGATTTTGCCATGTTAATATAGCATTCTCAAAGTCTTCTCGCAAAAAAAGTATAAATTATTATTTATTCAAGTACGAATCACGATGATTTGTATTACCTTTGCAGAAAGATTTCAGATGTAATATTAAATAGTTTAAGCAATTATGACAATCAACGAATTCAACTTTGCCGGTAAGAAGGCAATCGTACGTGTAGATTTCAACGTACCCCTCGATGAGAATGGTAACATCACTGACGACACCCGTATCCGCGGTGCCCTCCCCACGCTGAAGAAGATTTTGGCTGATGGCGGTGCCACCATTATCATGTCGCACATGGGTAAGCCCAAAGGAAAGGTGAACCCCAAGCTGTCTCTCGGACAGATCCGCGAGGCTGTGGAGAAAGCACTCGGCGTTCCCGTTGCCTTTGCTCCCGACTGTGCCAAGGCTGCTGATGCCGCTGCTGCTTTGAAGATGGGCGAGGCCCTGCTGCTCGAGAACCTGCGCTACTATCCCGAGGAGGAAGGTAAGCCCGTAGGTGTGGAGAAGGGTACTCCCGAATATGACGAGGCCAAGAAGGCCATGAAGGCTTCTCAGAAGGAGTTCGCCAAGACACTGGCTTCTTATGCTGACTGCTATGTGATGGATGCCTTCGGTACCGCTCACCGCAAGCATGCCTCTACCGCCGTTATCGCTGATTACTTCGATGCAGACAACAAGATGCTGGGCTTGTTGATGGAGAAAGAGGTGAAAGCCGTTGACAACGTTCTCTCCAACATCAACCGTCCATTCGTGGCCATCATGGGTGGTTCCAAGGTTTCTTCCAAGATCGGTATCATCGAGAACCTGCTGGGTAAGGTGGACAAGCTCATCCTCTGCGGTGGTATGACCTACACCTTCGCCAAGGCTCACAACGGTGAGATCGGTAACTCCATCGTGGAGCTCGACAAGCTGGATGTGGCTCTCGGTGTAGAGGAGCTGGCTAAGAAGAACGGTGTGGAGCTTGTACTTGGCTCCGACTGCACCGCTACCAACGGTCTCGACTTCGGTACGATGACTGTCAAGGAAGGTGCTGAGATCATCACCTGTCCTGCCAACAATGTTCCCGCAGGTTTTGAAGGTGTTGATGCCGGTCCTGACAGCCAGGAAGATTTCCGCAAGGCTATCAAGGGCGCCAAGACCATTCTGTGGAACGGTCCTGCCGGTGTGTTCGAGTGCGACAATTTCACAGCTGGTAGCCGTGCCATCGGTGAGGCGATTGCCGAGGCTACTGCCGAGGGTGCTTTCTCACTGATCGGTGGTGGTGACTCTGTGGCTTGTGTCAACAAGTTCGGTCTGGCTGATAAGGTGAGCTACATCTCTACCGGTGGTGGTGCCCTGCTCGAGGCTATCGAGGGTAAGGTGCTCCCAGGTGTGGCAGCCATCAAGGGTGAATAATCCTACACCTTTCATGATAAAAATAGCGCGGATCCAGAGGGTCTGCGCTATTTTGCTTCTATCTCGTACATCACCTTCGCGTGATTCTTCCTGATAACCTGTTGACTGGTAATCTCTCCCGTATTACGGTCTATTTGATCCCGCATCACTTCCCCACAACGATACACTCCATCCTCTTCATGGACAAAATGTTCATTGACGGCATGCACATGGAACGAGAACGACTGTGGACGGAGGGCTCGCAACTCTCCTCGCAGATACTCCCCATCCACCCATGTCAACAGCTGATAGGTGTTGGAGGTATTGTTTCTTACCCGGTAATCCAAGTAGTTGTATGTGATGCTGGTACCTGTACCGAAGGGTATTGTGCGGTTGAAATCCGGGAAGAGATCCACACCGTCATGATGGTGATGCTCCACAATGGTGAGTTCTGAGTGCAACACCATCCAATGGATCAGGTTGGTGAACTGACACATCCCTCCTCCCACTCCCTGTGAGGTATTGCCACGGGCTATCATCAATCCTACCCTGTAGCCACGACGTTTAGTTGTCCGCCCCACCAGTTTCCAGAAAGAGAAGGTCTCACCGGGTCGGATCAGTACTCCATTCACCTTGGGTGCGGCAATGGAGAGGTTCACCGCCTTGTTCTCCTGCAGTAGCATATCCACATTGCCTAAGCGTCGGCGAATCAGTGAACCATGACGATATATCAGCACCGGCAACAGCTTTTCCTGTCGTTTCCGGGCAAATCTCACCCTCCGCGACAGATCACTGACATGTCGCAACAGGATTCCCTTCTCCACTGAAATCCGATAGGTCAGCGGCGATATCTCACAAAACAGTTTCCTTTGTTTCTTCATCTGCACATCCTTTTAATTATATAACGAAATAGTTTCTATTTTATTGGATAAACGATGCCTTTCAACCAGAAAAGATGCTTCTCCAAGCGCAAACGTTAACGGTAAAAAAAGGACGTTCCTCAGAACAACTGATAAGAATAATCTGTATCTTTGCAGCAGAAATAACGAACTACTATAAAAAGAAAAGAATGATGGCTAAGAAATTTGTGATCGGTGACCGTGTAAAAGACGAGTGGATATCAGTGCTCGACACGGAAAAGAAAAAACTGGAGTTTACCAATCATCTGGCAAGCGCCAAGGAGTACAACCAAGAAGAGAACGCTGCCGCTGACTTGAAAGAGTTGCAGACAACAGGCTATTTCGGTGACCTGATGGTGTATATGAAAGAAGACGGCAAGGCTTACAAGGCCAATGAGCGCGACTCTTTCCACGTATAAAAGGTAAGCTTACCTTCGAATCAATAAGAATGAGGGTGTGTCGTCACACCCTCATTCTTTTATGATGGTTTTCGAAGTACCCACTCCCGATAGGTTCCCACATCGGCATTACCCAGATTGATGTATTATATGAAACCAATAAAATCCCCAGCCAGAATACCGACTGGGGATTTTCACCATTATTACTCCTTCTCAAGCAGGATATTCATCATCTCCACAGCAGCCTTGGCAACGGAAGTACCCGGACCGAAGATGGCGGCAACACCCGCCTTGTAGAGGAAGTCATAGTCCTGAGCGGGAATCACACCACCGGCAATCACCATGATATCCTCACGACCGAGCTTCTTCAGTTCCTCGATGAGCTGCGGGATCAGTGTCTTATGACCAGCGGCCAGCGAAGAGGCACCGACGATATGCACGTCGTTCTCCACAGCCTCACGGGCAGCCTCGGCAGGAGTCTGGAACAACGGTCCCATATCCACATCGAAACCACAGTCAGCATAACCCGTAGCAACCACCTTCGCACCACGGTCGTGACCATCCTGTCCCATCTTTGCCACGAAGATACGCGGGCGACGGCCCTCTTTCTTCGCAAACTCCTCGGTTAACGCACAGGCTTTCTCGAAGTCTGAGTCGTTCTTAGATTCTGAACTATACACGCCTGAAATTGTTCTGATTACTGCTTTATATCGGCCTACTATCTCCTCGCAGGCATCACTGATCTCACCCAACGTACAACGTAAGCCGGCAGCCTTTACGGCGAGAGCCAGCAGGTTGTCCTTACTCTTCTTACCTTCAGAGAACTCACGCACGCACTCGGTGATCTCCTTCAGAGCGGCCTGGCAAGCTGCCTCGTCGCGGTTGGCACGGAGCTCCTTCAAGCTCTCCTCCTGCTGGAGACGTACGGCCGTGTTATCCACCTCGAGGATGTCGATCGGATCCTCATGCTCCAGACGATACTTGTTCGTGCCTACGATGGTCTGCACACCAGAGTCGATACGAGCCTGCGTACGGGCTGCTGCCTCTTCGATACGCATCTTCGGCAGACCCGTCTCGATAGCCTTGGCCATACCACCCAGTTTCTCAATCTCCTGGATATGCTCCCATGCCTTGTGCACCAACTCGTTCGTCAGGGTCTCCACATAGTAGGAACCTGCCCACGGGTCGATCTGCTTACATACCTTCGTCTCGTTCTGGATATAGATCTGCGTATTACGGGCAATACGGGCAGAGAAGTCGGTAGGCAGTGCAATAGCCTCATCGAGGGCGTTGGTGTGCAAGGACTGGGTATGACCCAGCACAGCTGCCATAGCCTCGATACAGGTACGTCCTACGTTATTGAACGGATCCTGCTCGGTCAGTGACCAACCAGAGGTCTGGGAGTGCGTACGCAGAGCCAGTGACTTCGGGTTCTCAGCACCGAAGCTCTTCACGATCTTTGCCCAAAGCAGACGACCGGCACGCATTTTGGCAATCTCCATGAAGTGGTTCATACCAATGGCCCAGAAAAATGACAGACGCGGAGCGAACTTATCCACCGGGATACCGGCATTCACACCAGTACGGAGGTAATCCATACCGTCAGCCAAGGTATAAGCCAACTCGATGTCTGCCGTAGCACCGGCCTCCTGCATATGGTAACCGGAGATGGAGATGGAGTTGAACTTCGGCATGAACTGTGAGGTATACTCGAAGATATCAGCGATGATCTTCATGGAGAATGCGGGCGGATAGATATAGGTGTTACGCACCATGAACTCCTTCAGGATATCATTCTGGATCGTTCCAGCCATCTCCTCCAACTGGGCACCCTGCTCCAGACCGGCATTGATGTAGAATGCCAGGATAGGCAGCACACCACCGTTCATCGTCATGGAAACAGACATCTTGTTCAGAGGGATACCGGCGAAGAGCACCTTCATGTTCTCCAAGGAACAGATGGACACACCTGCCTTACCCACATCACCCACCACACGGGGGTTGTCGGGGTCATAGCCACGGTGTGTCGGCAGGTCGAAGGCCACGGAAAGACCTTTCTGACCTGATGCCAGGTTACGGCGATAGAATGCGTTCGACTCCTCAGCTGTGGAGAATCCGGCATACTGACGGATGGTCCACGGGCGGAACGGATACATCATCGAATACGGACCGCGGAGGTAGGGAGGGATACCGGCTGTGAAGTCGAGATGCTCCATGCCTTCCAGGTCTTCTTTCGTATAAACAGGACGAACCTCAATATGCTCTGGAGTCTTCCAGGTAGGTACTATATTATTATCTTTCAGCCAGGCATTACCGTCTTTGGCCTGAATGCCGGCATAGATATCGATATTACTAAAATCTTTTCTCATCTTTTTTAATTTTTAATTGAACACAGAGTCTCAGAGACTCAGAGGTTATTTTCTTACTGGTGTTATACCTGTGTATTCATGCCTGCCATTGATTTTTCTCTTGATTCCATCCCTAAGAACAGGAACATTGAAATTCACCAAAAGACCGAGAGGCTTTTGAGCCAATTTCATATAAGTAAGCAACTGGACTTCATGAACAGGCTTTAATTCCTCAACAGCTTTCAGTTCGACGATCAACATATCTTCAATCAACATATCCATTCGAAATGACTTACCTGTATTACGGCCTTTATATACCAGAGGGATATCAACCTGTGACTGGAACCTGATGCCACGAATCATTAACTCTTCGCACAAGCAATCTTCATACACAGACTCCAAGAGACCAGGACCTAACTCCTTGTGGACCTCGATTGCAGCAGCAATAAAGTCCTTTGATAATTGATTAAGGCGATTATACTCATCACCCTTAATCATTCTCTGAGTCTCTGTGTCTCTGTGTTCCATAAATAATTATATACCTAACTTAGCATTATATTCCTTAAGAGTTTCCAGTACATTGCACTTCACATGGATATAGTTCTCGATACCGGCAGCCTTCAGGTCTTCCATGCAGGCAGGAGCACCGGCCACCACGAACATGGCACGACCGTCAAGATACTTGAATGCAGGAATAGCATACTCAGCATACTCATCATCACTGGAGCAGATCACCACGATGTCAGCCTTAGCCTCCAAAGCAGCATCAACACCCTCTTCCACAGTCTTGAAGCCGAGGTTATCAATCACCTTGTAACCAGCACAGGCAAGGAAGTTGCAAGAGAACTGAGCACGAGCCTGACGCATGGCGAGGTTACCGATAGTCAGCATGAATGCTGTAGGCACCTTCGTCTCCTCAGTGTGGATACGCAGGTCTTCAAAGTCGGCAGCGAGACGAGTGCTGTTGATCGCCTTGAAAGGATGCTCGCAGTCTGATGCTGTACCACAGCAGCAGGCTCCACTTGCAGCGCGTTTACCCTCGCTCTTCTCAGTGAAGTTCGGGAACTGGTTGGTTCCCAGCAGGAACTCCTTGCGCTTGGCAGCATCACCATGACGCTTCACGTTGGTGGCATTGATATCATCCTGCACGGTTCCGGCCTTCACGGCGGCTAAGAAGCCACCCTCCTCCTCCACTTTGAGGAAGATCTTCCAGCCCTCAACAGCCAGACTGTCGGTAAGATGCTCGATATAGTAGGAGCCTGCACCCGGATCGACCACCGTATTGAAGTGGCACTCCTCCTTCAGCAGCAGCTGCTGGTTACGGGCGATACGCTCTGAGAAATCCGTCGGCTCCTCATAGGTCACATCGAACGGAGTCACCACCATGGAGTGTACGCCGGCAAGGGCGGCACTCATCGCCTCTGTCTGTGAGCGCAGCAGATTCACATACGAGTCAAACAAGGTCTGGTTATACTTGGAAGTAACAGCGTTCACACACATCATGCAAGCACAGTCGCACTTCGGCTCATACTGCTTGACGATCTGTGCCCAGAGCAGACGGGCAGCGCGGAACTTGGCCAGTTCCATGAAATAGTTCTCGGAAACACCCATGTTGAACTTGATCTTCTTGGCAGCGAGATCCACATCCACACCAGCATCCACCAGCTGCTGCAGATACTCATTACCCCAAGACAGGGCGTAGCCCAGTTCCTGTACGATATAAGAACCGGCATTGTTCAGGGCGACGGTGTTCACACAGATACAGCGGAAGTTAGGATATTCCTTCAAGGCCTCTACCAGCTGAGGAGCGATGGCGAGGACAGGTGTTACATCCTTTCCCTTCATCACCATCTTCTTCATCGGGTCGAAGTCGATAGAACCCACGATCTTCTCCTTGTCATAACCCTTCTTCTCAAAGTAAGCCGTGAGGATCTGGGCCAGTTCCAGGGCATGACGCTGACAGGTGTGGAAGTTCACCTCTACCACATCGCAGAGGATCCCGTCGAGAAGCTGCTCGATGAACGCCTCGCTCACCTTACTTCCGGGAATGCAGAATCCCAGGGAGTCGATGCCCTTGTTCAGGATGTCCAAGGCTTTCTTGTTAGCCTCGGCGGCGTCATCCACATGGATATCCTGACGGATGTACCATGTGTTGTCATCCTTCTTATTACCACGGACGAACGGGAACTCACCCGGCAGTGAGTCGGGTGTCTTCAGCTTCAGCACATCTTCGCGGCGGTAGAAGGGTTGCACGTTAAAACCTTCGTTTGTTCTCCATACCAGTCGTTTGTTGAAATCAGCACCTTTCAGATCGACTTCAATCTTGTCCAGCCACTCTTGTGTGGTTGGCGCTGTGAACTCGGTAAAGAGCTTTTCTTTACTGTTTGACATAGCGTTGTGTATTATACTAATAAGTTATTAAAGTGAGTTGTCATGACGATGAGGAGCCGTGAGATCGCTCACCACCCCTATTTCGCTGCAAAGATATATTTTTTTTCCGAGATAACACGAAATTCGTCGAAGAAATTTATATTTAATCATTAAAAATTCAAAAAGTTATTTTTCGTCCTAAAATAATTGCACAAAAATTCTTTGAATGAGTAATTTATGAGTACCTTTGCACCAAATTTGCGAAATTAAGGAGGGAGGTACGAGAGCCTGCCTTTTGTCATACATAATATGTTATGGATTGGATAACTGAGATATTCACAAACACGCAATCAGTAGCGCACATCGTGTTGCTGTACTCTGTCGTCATCGCCATAGGCGTTCTTTTGGGAAAGGTGAAATTCGGCGGCATTTCCTTAGGTGTCACCTTCGTCTTGTTTGCCGGCATCGTGGCGGGTCACATCGGCTTCACCGCCCCCACCGATATCCTCACCTTCATGCAGGATTTTGGTCTGATCCTCTTCGTTTTCATGATCGGTATGCAGGTAGGACCGGGATTCTTTGAGAGTTTCGGTACGGCAGGCATCAAGCTCAATGGCTTAGCCACTGCTGCCATCTTGTTGAACATCGCGGTGATGTTCGGCTGCTACTATCTCTTTTTCGACACATCGAACCCCAACAACCTGCCGATGCTGGTGGGTACATTATATGGTGCAGTAACCAACACCCCGGGTTTAGGTGCCGCCAACGAGGCCCTGAACAGTGTGTTCACCGACAATGCCCCGCAGATTGCCTCGGGTTATGCCTGTGCCTACCCCTTAGGTGTCTTGGGCATCATTGGTGCCACCATCGCCATCCGCTATATCTGTGGTATCAAGTTCGCCAATGAAGAGCACAGTTTAGCCCAGCAGGACGAGGCCAACGGTGCAGTGAAGCCCTATCGTCTGCGTCTGAAGGTTACCAACCAATATCTGGAAGGAAAGACGATGCTGCAGGTGCATGACTTCCTGAACCGTGACTTTGTTTGTTCAAGGATCCTGCACGACGGTCATGTCAGTATTCCCAACCGCGACACCATCTTCCATCTGGATGACCAGCTGAACATCGTCTGTGCCGAGGCCGACGCCGAAGCAATCATCGCCTTCATCGGTCCGGAGATCGAGATCGACTGGGAGCAGCAGGATCAGCCGATGGTGAGCCGTCGGATCATCGTTACCAATCCCTCCATCAACGGTAAGACATTAGGAAAGATGCATTTCTCCAGTGTGCATGGTGTGAATGTGACCCGTGTCACCCGTCATGGCATCGACCTCTTTGCCAGTGTCAGTCTGCCGTTACAGGTGGGTGACCGCATCATGGTGGTAGGTCCTGAAGATGCGGTAGCCCGTGTCACCAGTCTGATGGGTAACTCCGCCCACCGTCTGAACGCGCCGAACATCGCTACCATCTTCATCGGTATCATCATCGGTATCATCTTCGGTTCCCTTCCCTTTGCCATCCCTGGCATGCCTGTTCCTGTGAAGTTAGGTATTGCAGGCGGACCGCTGATCATTGCCATCCTCATCGGTCGCTATGGTTATAAGATACGTCTCGTCACCTATACCACGACGAGTGCAAACATGATGTTACGGGAGATCGGACTGGTCCTCTTCCTGGCCAGTGTGGGTATCAAGGCAGGTGCCGGGTTCTGGGAGACCGTGGTACAAGGTGACGGACTGCTCTATGTAGCCTCGGGATTCCTGATCACCACCATTCCTATATTAATAATAGGTACGATAGCACGGAAACGGTATAAGTTCAACTATTTCACCATCATGGGTATGCTGGCCGGAACCTATACCGACCCGCCAGCACTGGCCTATGCCAACAGCGTGTGCTCCAAAGAGGCCCCTGCTGTGGGCTACTCTACGGTCTATCCGCTCTCCATGTTCCTGCGCATCTTCACCGCACAGATTATCGTGCTCTTCTTCTGCGGAGCATAAACTTGTTTACAAGCCAATCTTGTAACACTAGTAACACTAGTAATACTAGTTTTATCTATTGAATATAAACTAAAAACTTATATAATTTCAACAACATGAGAAAACTTGGAATACTGCTCTGCGGTATGTTGATGACCTCCACCTCTACGATGTTCGCACAAGGAGCGAAGAACATCAAGATCAATGAGGTGCTGACGAACAATACCGCCAGTTTGCAAGACGAATTCGGAGAGCACCTGCCCTGGGTGGAGCTGGCGAACACCTCTTTTTCCACTTACGACATCCGAGGAATGTTCATCACCACCGACCGCAGCGTTCTCAACCCTTCGCTCTCTGCACCCCAACGCATTGCCAAGATGCAGATCATTCCCAACGGGGATGAGCGTACCGTCATGGCAGGGCGTGACCACCTGCTCCTTTTCCTGAACTCCAGTCCGACCAAAGGCGCCATGCACTTTGCCTCCAAAGTTGCGAACGGGAAGGCCCTCTGGGTTGCCCTTTATGATGGCAACGGTGTTGACCTCATCGACTCCGTCTCCGTTCCTGCCCTTGCCGAGAACAAATCGTATGCCCGTATCAAGGACGGAGAGATGAGATGGGATGTGAAAGCCGTCGATGCCGTTACACCCGGTATTGGTAACTACATAGAAATCAACGAGACGAAGATTGCCCGTCTGAAACGCGACGACCCCCATGGTTTCGGTATCACCGTGCTCTCCATGGGTATCGTATTCTCTTGTCTGGCCCTGCTCTTCGTGTTCTTCAGTCTGTTAGGCAAATACATGGTTCGGAAAGAGAAAGCCGACAGGGAGAACCGCGAAGCCGGATGGGTGAAGCTACCCAAGGCACGTATGCCTATTGAAGCCAAGCATTCCAAGATTCCGCCCAGCAAGAAGAACGAAGATATTGATGTCTATCTCGCTGTCATCGCCATGGCCTTGAAAGAGTATCAAGACAACCTGCACGATGAGGAGAGCGGTATCATCACCATCCGTCCTCGTCAGACGATGTGGAACAATGAACTTTAGTTCAAATTGATAATTGAAAATTGAAAATTGATAATTAGATTATGGATAAATATCAGTATAAGGTCAATGGGATTGACTACGAAGTAGAGATTGAAGAGATTGAGGGAACGACGGCCAAGGTGACCGTCAATGGTAAGTCTTTTGAGGTAGAAATGAAAGAGCCGGTGAAAGCCACAAAGCCCAAGAAGGTTTCTCCCGTGGCTGCTCCTGCTGCCTCCACAGCTCCGGCACCTGCTGCCAAGCCCGCTGCCGCTCCTGCCAAGGAAGGATCCGGTACCAAGGTGACAGCACCGCTGCCCGGTACCATCACGGAAGTGAAGGTAGCTGTAGGTCAGGCTGTGAAAGCTGGTGAGACCGTCATCATCCTGGAGGCCATGAAGATGCAGAACAACATCGAGGCAGAGACCACCGGTACCGTCACCTCCGTGTTGGTAGGTCAGGGCGACACCGTGATGGAAGGAGCGACGCTGATTACCATTGGGTAATCAAAATTGACAATGGATAATTGATAATTGATAATTAGATATGAGTTTCACAGAATTCATCGCCAGTAATTTTAATGAGTTCCTCACATACACTGGTTTCGCCAACGCGACGATTCCCAACCTCATTATGATTGCTGTGGGAGCCTTTTTCATCTGGCTCGCCATCAAGAAAGATTTCGAGCCGTTGCTGCTCGTTCCCATAGGTCTCGGTATCATCCTCGGAAACATCCCGTTCCGTGCTGATGCCGGTCTGGAAATCGGACTGTACGAGGACAACTCCGTACTGAACATCTTCTATCAGGGTGTCCGACAGGGATGGTATCCCCCACTCGTCTTCTTAGGCATCGGTGCCATGACCGACTTCTCCGCCCTCATCGCAAATCCGAAGCTGGTGCTCATCGGTGCTGCTGCACAGTTCGGTATCTTCGGTGCCTATATGCTGGCCTTGGCTTTAGGCTTTGAGCCGAACCAGGCTGCTGGTATCGCCATCATCGGTGGTGCCGATGGTCCTACCGCCATTTTCCTGTCATCGAAGACCGCCCCGAACCTGATGGGAGCCATCGCCGTCTGTGCCTATTCCTACATGGCCCTCGTACCGGTAATCCAGCCGTTGGTGATGCGTTTGATGACCACCAAGAAGGAGCGTCTGATCCGCATGAAGCCCGTACGCCATGTCAGTCAGACCGAGCGTATCCTCTTCCCGATCATCGGTCTGTTGCTCACCACCTTTATCGTTCCTTCTGGTCTGCCGCTGCTCGGTATGCTGTTCTTCGGAAACCTGCTGAAGGAGTCTGGCAAGACCACTCGTCTGGCCAAGACCGCCGGATCTGCCCTGAACGATATCGTGGTGATGCTGTTAGGTCTCACCGTGGGATGCTCTACCCAGGCCAGTGAGTTCCTTACCATGAATACCATCTACATCTTTGCCATCGGTGCTGGAGCATTCTTCGTAGCTACCATCAGTGGTGTAGGCTTTGTGAAGATCATGAATCTGTTCCTGCCGAAAGACAAGAAGATCAATCCGCTGATCGGAAACGCCGGCGTGTCGGCCGTACCGATGGCAGCACGTATCTCCAACAACCTCGGTCTGGAGTACGATCGCCATAACTTCCTGCTCATGCACGCCATGGGTCCGAATGTGGCCGGTGTGATCGGCTCTGCCGTAGCAGCAGGTGCGCTGTTAGGATTCCTGTCGTAAGAAAGGCTTTTCGAGGAAGGAGGAAGGACGAAGGAGGAAGGTATCTCGAGGAAGGACGAAGGAGGAAGGAGAAATGATACTGAGATGATGAAAACAATATTATAAAAATAGGATGTTGAAAACAATAATAATATATAGTAGAATATAGTTATGGAGGATATGGGTATAAGGAACAAGTCATGAGACTGGAGATAGGATTGATGAGATGGAGATTGTACTTAATAGTAATCTCCTTCCTCCTTCGTCCTTCCTCCTTCCTCGACATACCTTCCTCGACATACCTTCCTCGACATACCTTCCTCGAAAAAGTAAAAACAAATGACCCTTGGAAGACCCAAAGTAGCGATTATCGACCCCAATACCCTTTCGGCATTGGGGTTGAAGTCGATGCTGATGAATGTCATGCCCATCATGACCGTCGAGACCTTCGGTTCCTTCGC
>OCTX011953122.1_pt1 | contig 32857 bp, 24 predicted proteins | sample 1539691 | NCBI WGS metagenome assembly OCTX01 (sample SAMN02144231, study PRJEB22623) | gut metagenome | biome: sheep rumen | host: Ovis aries | place: New Zealand
GAATGATTTTTTAATCATACGATTTAGTTCACGTAAACACTATGTTTAGCGATTGTAAATGTATCGTTTGTGCATCGTAAACATAGTGTTTGTGTTTTTTCAATGGAATGTTTGTACTATTTCATGAAAAATGTTTAACTTTGCAACGATGAAGTTATCAATCATCATACCTGTATATCAAGTTGAGCAAACGCTCAGGCGTTGTATCGATAGTGTGCTCTCGCAATCTTTTTCCGATTGGGAGATGATATTGGTAGATGATGGTTCCACCGATGAAAGTCCGAAGATTTGCGATGAATACGTGAAGAACTACGATAAGATACACGTCATTCATAAACAAAACGGAGGATTGAGCGATGCGCGAAACGTTGGTATCGAACATGCAAAGGGAATGTACATCACGTTTGTAGATAGCGATGATTACTTGGGTGATGATACTTTGAAGAAAGTAATGCGCTTGATGGAAATCCATCCCGATTATGATATCTTGGAATATCCCATTTACGAGCATTTCACGTTGATGGACAATGAGCATCAATTGCTTTTTGATAATCACGAATATACCGACATAAAAGAATATTGGCATGAAGAAAAAGCATACACGCACACGTATGCTTGCAATAAAATCTATCGTAAGGAATTGTTTAGGAATGTGAGGTTTCCCGTAGGTAAGTTGTTTGAAGACGTTTACACCTTTCCGCTCTTATTGAAAGAGGCAAAGATGGTTGCAACGACCGCACAAGGAATGTATTTCTATACCCACAATCCAGATGGAATAACGGTCAATGCCGATGGAAAGGCATTGTCAGACTTATTGGAAGCTCACTTGAAGATACTTCCTGAAATGCCAGATGCGGATTATTATGCCCATCTACTGAACATACAACTCGATGTTTACGAGTTGACGGGCAGTCCGCCCATCATTCCTATCTTACCCTATTACTCTACATTGAAACTCAAGTTGCTACATATCATTGGAATCAAACGACTATGCAAATTAAGCAAAACTCTCCACTCGTTGATGAGACGGAAAAGATAAGTTTCATCATTACCTATTATAATATCGACGTTGACATGCTTTGTCAATGTATCGACAGCATCATGGCGTTGTCGTTGCGACCTTCCGAGCGCGAAATCATCGTCATTGATGACGGTAGTGATGTGAGTCCGATAGAGGCATTGCATAAATACGACAATGATATCATGTATGTTCGGCAAAGCAACCAAGGACTTTCAGCGGCGCGTAATGCGGGCATTCGCATATCTACGGGTATGTATATTCAATTTATGGATGCTGATGATTACTTGATACAACCAGCCTTTGAACATTGTTTGGATATCGTGAGATACAACAATCCCGACATTGTCTTGTTCCAACTTACTGACAAGGAGAGCAAGGAAGTAACCGTGGAGTTTGAAGGTCCCGTTGATGGAAGTGAATATATGCGCCAACACAATCTCCGCGCTTCAGCGTGTGGTTATATTTTCCGTAAGGCGACCTTGGTGAACCTTCGTTTTCGTAGTGGGATATTACATGAGGATGAAGAGTTTACGCCACAATTGATTTTGCGTGCCGAACGATTATTCTATACCGAAGCCGAAGCGTATTTCTATCGTAAACGCAACAAATCCATTACGCATAATGATGATATGAAGTGGCGTATGCGAAGGTTGAACGACATGGAAGCCATCATCTTGAATCTCAACGACCGTGCCGATTCATTGCCACAAGCGGATAGGGAAGCGTTGCAAAGGAGAGTGGCGCAATTGACGATGGATTATATCTATAATTATATCCGACTCACACACGATAGTAAGCACTTGGAGAAATGTATCGAGCGATTGCACGAGAAAGGTTTGTTTCCGCTTCCCGATCGTCATTACACGCGTAAGTATACTTGGTTCCGTAGGCTTTCCATGACTAAGATAGGAAGAAAACTACTCCTCATGAGCATTCCCAAACAGTAAGAGGCTTTATATATGAAGATATTGCTCATTGGAGAATATAGTAACGTTCACGCAACATTGGCTGAAGGTCTGAAATCTATCGGTCATGATGTTATCGTTCTTTCCAATGGCGATTTCTGGAAAGATTATCCAAGAGACATCAATCTTGTCAGGACTTACACGAAGTGGGGTGGGGTGAAATATATGTTGCAACTATGTCGTTTGTTGCCTCGATTGCGTGGCTTTGACATCGTACAACTCATCAATCCGATGTTTCTTGAATTGAAAGCAGGTTTGCTTTTCCGTGTCTACGATTATCTGAGAAAACACAACGGGAAGATAATACTCGGCGCATTCGGAATGGATTACTATTGGGTAAATACCTGTACGAATGAGAAACCGTTGCGATATAGCGACTTTAACATGGGCGACGAAGTGAGAATGAATGCCGATGCGCAAAAAGAACGTGCTGATTGGATTGGTACAGACAAGGAACGACTGAATAAATACATCGCCAACGATTGCGATGCGATAGTTACAGGATTGTATGAATATCAGGTTTGCTATGAATTGTTCTATCCCCACAAGACTTCGTATATTCCCTTTCCCATCCGTCCAGAACAATCCGAATTGACGGAAACGCAACGTATGATACCCGATAAGTTAAAGTTGTTTGTTGGAATCAGCAAAGGACGGAGTGAATATAAGGGAACCGACATCATGCTCAAGGCAGCCCGAAGATTGGCAGATAAATATCCACAACTCGTTGAATTGAAGATTGCAGAGGGCGTTCCATACGAACAATACAAGCAAATGATGGAAGGTAGTGATGCGATACTTGATCAACTCTATAGTTATACGCCTTCCATGAATCCATTGATTGCCATGAGTAAGGGAATCATTTGCGTAGGAGGAGGAGAACCTGAGAATTATGAAATCATCCACGAACGAGAATTGCGTCCCATCATCAATGTGTTGCCTAATGAGGAAAGTGTATATAAGGAGTTGGAATCATTGGCTTTGCATCTTGAACGTATTCCCGAACTCAAACGACAAAGTATAGAATATGTCAATAAGCACCATCATTATTTGAAGGTGGCTCGACAATATGAGAATATCTATCAAAGATAAGACGAATGGCATCTTGTAAAACGCCTTATCAATAAACCTTGAGTTTATCTCCCACCTTTATCTGATAATCCTTATCCAACTTATTCTTCTTATACAATGATTTCAGGCGTATTCCATACATCTGCGCAATGGAATACAGACTTTCGCCAGCTTTTACGACATGCGGGTGATTCTTAAATTGCTTGAGTGCTTTCTTCTGTTTCTTCTTCAAGTAAATCACTTCACCCTCCACCAATGCATCTTTCTTGTTACGCTCGTTGTACTTGGCAATCTTCCTATAGGAAAGTTCCGTTTCTTGACCTATCGACTTAAACGTGTCGCCTTTACGTGCTCGCAAGTAATAGTTCTTGTTGTAGATATGAATGGGGTGCAATCCCGTAGAAGCTCCAGCCAATTGACTGGTAGCGGAATGATGCACTAAGAACTTATCATACTTCTGCGTACGATCGTATTGGTTCAATTGGTAAGACTCAATGATTTGTATGAGTTTATTGGCATATTGGGGATTGGTAGCATAACCGCATTCCTTTAATCCCTTTGCCCAACCTTTATAATCCGTACGTTTGAGCTTAAACAAACGACTATATCTACTGGAGTTGACGAGAAACTTACTATGGTCTTCGTAACTCTCGATGGCATCTTTGTAGGCGCGGAAACACTCTTGCGCTTCATCGTCGTCATGGTAAACTTTCCTTCCGCTCCATCCATGACACTTAATGCCGAAATGGTTGTTTCCCTTTCGGCATAACTCACTCTGACCTGCACCGCTTTCAAACAATCCTTGTGCAAGGATAATACTGGCGGGAATGTTGTATCTCGTCATCTCGTAAATAGCCAGGTCTTTATATTCTTCTATATAATCTTGGTATTTTTGGCTGAATTTTATCTGGGAGAAAGCAGATAGCGTTATCACCAAAAATAACAAGAACGTGATTGTTCTTTTCATGTAATTATTATTAATAGGAATACAAAAGTATGTAAAATCACAAAAAAACGCATAAAATGCGAATGGCATTTAAGAATAATTAGTAATTTTGCATGATGGATGATTCGAAACAAATCATACTGGCATTAGGTTCTAATTCGGAACAAACGATTGGCATGGGCAAGGCAAAGACATTGCTCATGGCTCTTTTGGGTGACGTGCGGTTCTCCAAAACGATTTGGACAAGTCCTATTGGCATTCAATCAGACAACTTCCTCAATTGCATGGCGAAGGCAAATACTTCCATGTCGTTTTCCTGTCTTAACGCTGCCTTAAAAAAGATTGAGCATTTGTGTGGCGATACGCATTCTAACAGAAAGGAGAACGTTATCAAGATGGATATTGATATCTTGCAATATGGCACGGAAATTCGCCATGAGAAAGATTGGTCTCGTCCGTACATCATCGAATTGCTTAATGAATTAAATGAAGAATCTTTATTAATTGTGAATTACTAATTGTGAATTGATAATGAAAAAAACGATATTATTATTCATGGCTATTCTGTGCAGCATGTTATTGCAAGCACAACGCTTTGAGGATTTTTTTGAAGACAAGACGCTGAGAATAGACTATAACTTTGCAGGAAATGCCCATCAACAAGAGATTGCCGTTGACCAACTCAATGTGAGTCCTCATTGGTATGGAAAACGACAACGATTGGCAGAATTGCCCTTAGAGGGTAACGGACAGATTACCGTGCGTTCTCACAAGACCGGACAGGTAATCTATCGTCATTCCTTTTCTACGCTTTTCCAAGAGTGGTTGTCGTATCCAGAGGCGCAAAACGTAAGGAAATCGTTTGAGAATGTTTTTCTTGTTCCCATGCCAAAGGATACGATAGACGTTACGCTTGACTTACGTAATAATCGACGTGAGGTGATGGCTTCGCTAACGCATCAAGTAGTGCCTACCGACATCTTGATTCGTCGCATAGGCGAGAAAGATGTTACTCCCTACGAAACCATTCAAGAAGCTAAGGATTCGCAACATTGCATTCACATCGCTTATTTGGCTGAAGGGTATCAACAAGACGAGATGTCTACGTTTATTGAAGACGTACACGTGGCAATGGAAGCCTTGTTCGAACATGAACCTTTCAAGTCTTTGCGCGACCGCTTTCACATCGTGGCGGTGAAGGCGCCTTCACAAGAGAGTGGAACCAGTGAACCAGGAAGGGGTATTTGGAAGAATACGGCGTTACATTCGCATTTCGATACGTTCTATAGCGACCGCTATCTCACTACTTTACACCTCAAGGACATGCACGATTGGTTGGCTGGCATTCCGTACGAACATATCATCGTATTGGTTAACTCTGGTCGATATGGAGGTGGTGGCATCTTCAATTCCTATAATCTCACCACTACCCATCATGCGAAATATCGCCCTGTAGTGGTTCATGAGTTTGGTCATAGCTTTTGCGGACTGGGCGATGAATATGCATACGACATAGAAGAAGTTCCCATGTATCCGAAAGACATCGAACCTTGGGAGCCTAATCTTACTACTTTGGTGGATTTCCCGTCTAAATGGCAGGATTTGGTTGATAAGAAGACGCCCGTTCCCACTCCGCTTACCATGCAATATAAAGACAAGGTGGGCGTATATCAAGGTGCGGGTTATAATTTAAAAGATGTCTATCGCCCATGTCAAGATTGCAGGATGCGTACAAACGAACATCCCGTATTTTGTCCTGTTTGTCAACGAGCACTCACACATCTCATAGATTTTTACACGAAATAAAAGGGATGAAAGAAAAACGAGAGGGAAAGATATTGCTATTGGTCTTTGCGTTATTCTTAACGCTATGCTCTCTCTGTCCCACATCGGAAGACACGGAGATGCTGGGGAAAGCTCTCGACTATTTCCAAGGGGGAAAGTTTCACGAGTCGTTGCTATTGTTTGAGAAGTTGGATAAGAAATACAAACTCAATCCTCGTTTCCGTGCATATATGGGCGTTTGCTATTATTATGATTGGGATTACGAGAAAGCATGTGAGTATCTCGATTCCATGATTCCGCAGATGGCTCCGTTCGCTCCGCATGAGCGTTCGGTATATTATTATTCCAATGCAGAGAGCCATTTCAATTTAGGACAATACGAGGAGGCAAAGGCGTATTATGAACAGATGCTCAACGTGTGTTACGACAATGAGAAGTCTGACGGTCTTTATCGCTTGGGCTATTGCTATTTGTTCACGGAGGATAGTTTGACGGCGTATGAGTATTTCTCTTCGGCTTTGGAGTATTATCGCCAATTCCGAATGAACGACCAACAGAATCGCATCGCACAACTCGATAGGATGGTGAAGGGATTTCATGTGGAGGCTCCCGACATCAATGAGGATGTTCGAGATACTATTCGTAGCAGAATCATTAAGGATATTCACCTTGATGACATCTTCCAAGATGTGATAGAGGTGCTGGATGAAGCAAGATAATAAACTAAATACAATGATAATAACTAAATACAATATAAAATGAAAGATTATAAGATGTTGAAGACTACACTTATTTTTTCCGTGATGATGTTTTTCATGGGGTGTAGTGAAGTAAAGCAAGTAGAATCACCAGAGCAATTAATCAATCGTGTAAATGAGATTTATACGGAAGTGGCAAAAGCATATCCTAATGAAGGTGAACTTCCGCCAACCAATCATTTAGATAGTCTCTATTGCTCTTCGGAATGGAATCGTATGTTGGCCGTTATTGATAGTATAGATTCCAAACTCGAAGGTGAAATGGGATTCTTCGACTTCGACTATTGGATAATGGCACAAGACTATCGTGATATCTCTGCCGATAGCGTGGTTGTGGAAAAGATGAACGCAGATTCTGCTTCCGTGCTTATCCAATTGCACAATTTCAATCATGTCACTCCCGTTCGCTTGGAAATGGTGAAGGAGAATGATCTTTGGATGATTGACAATTTCATCGATGTTTCCAATGAATATAATTTGAAGTTGAACATGAAAAAATACATCGAAGTCGATGAGGCAATGATTCATACCGATTCCATTGGCTTGCATAAAAACGATGGCGTTGTGGAAGTGAAGTTGAGTGTTGATTATCCTGTTAAGGGTTCTCCGCTTATGGTGAAGGCATTGCGTAAGTTTATTGCCACTACGATGGGAGCCGATTCATCGTCGATAGACAATCGAGATTCATTGCTTGAATCAGCACGTCGGTATGGCTACAAGCAGATGATGTCCTTACGCAAGGAAATGATGTATGATAATGAAACGGATATCCCAACGTATTTCATCAGTTACGACATCAAGAAAGAGACTGACTGCTTGGGATATGTTACTTACATAGTCAACTATGCCGATTACACGGGAGGCGCTCATGGTTCTGCCTATTCAACGGGTTCTACCTTCACGAAAAAGGATGGTAAGTGTTGGGAGTGGAATATGTTGAAAGACACTAAGAGCAATGGCTTCCGTCAGTTGATGAAAGAAGGCGTGCGCGACCATTTCAAGATGTTTGAGAAACAAGATATTACTGACGAGCAATTGAAGGATATGCTACTCATAGACGAGGATGTCAATCACATCCCATTGCCTGCATGGGCTCCATACCTCACCTATCAGGGAGTAGCATTTGCCTATCAACAATACGAAATCGCACCCTATGCCGCAGGCATTATCTCGTTCATCATCCCCTACGAGAAAATCATGCCTTATCTCGTTCCGGAAATCAAGGCTTTGATAGAATAGTATAGAAAAAGCCTCTTCTTAGGAGGATGTGTAAAATGCAATTTGGCAATTTGATTACTTTTACCCCAAGTCAGTCATTATTTTTGCAAACTTACACAAGCACCAACGGGAGGTCTTACGGGAGGTCTATGGGAGGTTTTAGGTGATGTGTTACATGAGGTCTTGAAAAATTCAACTCGTTGATAATAAAGCGTTTAGTTGAAAATAAGGGAGGTCTTGGCAAAAACAACATTTTTCATGTTTTACAGAAAAAATGCAAACACTATTTAGATCATCATTTTAGATGGTTGGACAATAGTTGTTCTTCGTTTTGTGAATTAAAGACTGAGTTAAGAAACATGTCATTTTGAATGCGTAAACCATAGGTTTAGACGATGTAAACGATAGCTTTGTTTGTTATAAACCATTCGTCTGTAACGCACAAATCAATGGTATGTAGCATATAAAGCTATGTTTTACAACCTAATGGCTGGTTATTTTCATTTTCTAACCAGCCATTTTGCATTTCCTTATGGGAGAGTCGCATAGTAGACTACTATCTTTGAAACGTTGCTAAATAGGAGTGTACTATTCGCTTTTTACGCTTTGGTCTCTGTATTCAGATGGAGTTAGTCCTGTTTGTTTCTTGAAACATTTGCCGAAGTAGCGTGAGTCGCTAAAGCCTACGGCGTATGCGATTTGAGAGAACGGTTCGTTGCTTTTGGCAATCATGTCTTCAGCATGTTGGATGCGAATATGTCGAAGTAGTTCTACTGGACTCATTCCAACAATGGTCTTTACCTTATTATAAAACACCGTACGCCCCATATTCACGGCATTGGCTAAATCGTCAATCTTGAGTTCGGCATTGGCAATGTTGTCTTCGATAAACGTCAGTAGGTCTTCCATCATCTGTTTGTCAGAATCAACGATATTCGTAGCGCGTAGTTTCAAGGTATGACTCTCTTCCAATCCTTGTTCATCCACCGCTTGGTTGATATGCTCCAAGTTGCTTTGTTGCAACAACCGTTGATTGCTGATGATATTCTGCATTCGTTGTTTGAGATAAGTGGCAGAGAACGGTTTGGTGATATAATCGTTGACACCAGCTTTCAATCCCTCAAGACGGTCGTCGAGTGAAGCCTTGGCAGAGAGGATGACGATGGGGATATGCGAAATATTGGTATTGTCTTTGATGCGGTGTACCATTTCCAATCCATCCATTTCAGGCATCATCACGTCTGTTAAGATAAAGTCGGGTTGCTCGCGCAGAGCCGTTTCCAATCCCTCACGACCGTTGGCTGCTTGTATCACCGAGTAGTCGGAAGAGAGGATGCTCACCAAGAACGCACGAAGGTCTTCATTGTCTTCCACTATCAATAGCTTGAGCATGGAGGAAGAATCGGCATTGACCTGGGCGATTGTGGACGATGTTTCATCATCGTTGGCTCTTATCTCACTAATGTCCAACGAGCCCGCATTCTCGTCGCTGATATAGGTGTTGTGCTCCTTGCTATAGGTAAGCATACGATTCACCAGTTCCAACATGCGATGAGCGTTGCGCTTCACCATTTCCAAGTGCTTTCTTGCCGTATCCGTCAGTCCCCCTTCTTCCAATACCTGCGTTACGGGACCGCCAATGAGCGTGAGCGGTGTACGCAACTTATGGCTGATGTCGGTAAAGAATTGCGTCTTCATGTCGTTGAGTTGTCGTTCCATGGAAGCACGGGTGCGCAATCTGTAAATCCATACGGCTACGGCGATGGCTCCTATCATCAACAAGAGATATAACAGTTTTGCCCACCATGATTCCCAGAACGTGGGATGCACGTAAATATACAACGTCTTTGTATTGTTTACCCATGAGCCGTATTGGTTGGTGGAACGGATGAGCAACCGATGATGACCATGCGAGAGGTTGCTGAACGAGATGCTATGTTCGTTGTCTAAGTAATTCCAATCATGGTCTACTCCCTCCATCATATACGCATAGCGAATCATGTAGTTGTCTTGGTAGTCGAGTGCAGAGAAATGAACGGTGAAATTGCGTTGGTTGGCAGGAACGTCAAGTGAGTCGCCAGGCAACATGTGTACCGATTCACGCGAACCGTGGAAATAGACGCTATTGATAACCAATGGCGGCACGAATGCCTCTTGTGCTATCTGTTGAGGAAAGAAGCTTACGTATCCGCTGGTGGTAGCAAATGCCAATTGTCCCGTTCGTGGGTTGTAAGTAGGTTCGGCCTCGGTGAGTTCCACCCTTTCGCCTAAGTTGCCAGGACCAAATCGCCAAAGCTGTCCTGTCTTTGCCCCTTTCATCACGAGACTATTCTCTCTTCCCATCCATAGATTATGGTCTTTGTCTTCAATAATCGACAATACGGTGCCATTATCATCGTCCATGCTGTTTACTACCTTCAAGAACAAATGCTCTTTGAGCGGTTGCTTGTCAACTATTTCCTGAACGCCGCCTCCTACTGTTGCAACGAAAATGCGCCCGTCGTGCGTCACGAAGGAATGCATCACGTCGCTGGTAAGCAACGACGTGGTATCTCCCTGTTCGTGCTTATGCGTAAAGAAGCGAATAGTAGCGGGATTGGAAAAATGCTCTGAGAACGTTACCAATCCATTAGAGGCAGATACGATGATGTTGCCGTCTGCCGTTTCCGTGATACGCCTCACTTTGTGATAGTCGTTCACGGGATAACCCTTCAAGATGTTATCGGTATGGATAAATTGTGCTTGTCCGTCGTCTTTGGTTTGCATCAGGCAAATGCCTTTCTCAAACGTGCCAATCCAAATGCAATGCTTGCTGTCTTCATGAACATCGTACACTTGATCGCTACACAATGAATAGGGATTGGCTTCGTCGTGGCGATAGTGGTTGATGCTCCCATTGGGATGTAGGCAATAGAGGCCGTCGCCCTTGGTGCCTATCCACATCCGTCGTTGGCTGTCTTCATAGAGACAATATATATGACTTGAAAACGTGGAGAGTTGGGGGCGAATCTTGCCGTCGGTTGCCAAATAACCTATCAATTGATTGCCTTCGTTCATCACGGCAATGTGTCCGGCAAGGTCGCCAGCCCATAGGCGATTTTGACTATCGTAACAAACACTTCGGATTTGTTGCATCCCGTTCAGCGTTACATGTTTGAAAACATGTTGCCCGAAATTAATCAAAGCCAAGTCGTGCTCACCCGAAAACCAGATGTTGCCATAGCTATCCTCAAACCATCGGTCGAGAGAAGGCATGGCGGCATTGGTACGTATTTGGGCAGGTACTAATAATTGGTTTTGTTCATCATAGTAACCGAAGAATCCCTCTTCCGTAGCAAGCCAAATCGTTCCGTTCCTATCTTGGTGAACCAATGAGCGAGTACTTTGACGCAAGGAAGGCAAAAGTTGTAGGGTGCTCAACCACCGCATGTTTCCGTCGTTGGGAGTGATGAGCATGATACCGCCCTTTTCCGCTATTGCCCAAATACGTTGTTGCTTGTCCACATGAATGGATGAGAAAGCTACAGACGAGGTGTTAGGCAATAGGCGAGAGGTCTTTTTGCCTATGTGATAAATCAGAAAACCCTTGTCGGTAAGCAATAACAATTGGTCTTCGCTTAGTTTTTCAATCGTCTGGATTTGTTGGATGGGAGTAGACAATCGCAGGGGAACCAATGTCTTTTTCGTGGCATCATATACCGAGAACTGTCCGTCTCTTGCCGCGAAAAATACCTGACTTCCCACTTGTTTCATATAGATAAACGGAATGTCGCACTTCAATTGCTCGCCTACTAATGTAGGACCGCCATCCGTTAATACCCATTCATGACCATAGTCATCCATTTCCGTTCCATAGACAACATTCCCTTTCAGCATGCCATTCTCCACGCAGAACTTTTGCACCGACTTTTCGTCAATCGTTCCACGTTCGACAATGCGATAACAAGCCTCCCCTTCATTACGACTGAATAACCAAGTGGAACCATTAGGTAGAGAGACACAACGTTGACAAACAAACGCCTTGCCGGATACGCGATTTACCAAGTCGGAGATATTGATAAACCGACAAGAAATCCTATCGAACAAGAACACCTGACGGTCGTATGTGAGACACCAAATATTACCAGTAGGAGAGGCAGAGAGCTTGAGCATTCGATTGGTAGTCAGTGTACGGTTGTATCCCAACTTGTCGCTGAACGTGGTAAACGTATAGCCATCATAACAACTCAATCCATTCCATGATGAGAACCACATCAATTGATCGTGAGTTTGCACCATACTGGAAATGACATTTGATGCTAACCCGTCGCGCAAAGAAAATGTACGCACACTTGAATACGGTTGCGCCCATGCTGTCATTGTCATTAGCAACGCCAAAATCGTTATGTATTTCCTCATATATCCATGTTTAGGTATTTCCTTGTGCAAAGATACATTTTTTCTTTTTTCATGAAAAAAATAAGGTGTATTATTTAGTGAAATTGGGGTAATATTTAACACGTGGACGATTTATATCAAAGATTACACATGACAAGAGCAAAATAACCATAGCTTTGCAAAAAAATAAAAACAAAAATCATGAATAGTCAACTAAGCAAACTGATTCAATTCACGCTCATGCTCTTCACGGTGTTTACAATGAACACTCATTTGAGAGCGGCAACGGTAAACATTCCCACCAAGACTGGCAGCTATATCTCATGGAATGATGCTACGGGTAGCAATTTCACCGTTGAGAACAATGGTGCTAATGTGGGAAGCACGGGAAAAAATACGGTGTTGAGTTTTACCATCAACAATTCCCAACAACAAGATTACTTGCTGACATTCAGGACAGGCTCCAAGATGGAGGCAGAACTGAAGATGACATTGACACATGCCAACGGAAACATTGTGCTAAGTAAAAACGTAGTCATTAAAAACACAAACAACTGGACACCCTCCGTCCAACATAATTATGTACTCGAACAATTGCAAACAGGTACATACACATTGAAGTTCACCGTGACCAAAACTACGGGTAATTATGCTGGCAATTGGGGCGACTTGGCATTTTACACACTCAATGACATCGAGACGATTCCCGGGAAGCTCGACTTGTCAAAAGGTAATTATGGTGGTGGAGTAGTAAATGAAGGCGCCAATGTGGGGTACATCAAAGATGGTGGTGTAGCCACTTATTCATTCAAGAATACTCAAGAAGGAGTTTATTCCTTGGCTTGGGAGGTGGCACGTTATGGCACTGGTGGAAACATAGACATCATTGTGAAGAATGCCGAAACCGAGGAAATAGAAGCACAAACTACTTACACGTTACAAAGTGATGCTCCCAGCACTTATGTTCCCGTTACCATTTCCTTACCAGGTGAAATCAGCAAGGGATTACATGATTTGGCATTCCGTTTCTCTGGTGGTTCGGGGTATATATGCAACTATCGAAACTTGGAAATGCACTATTATGCCCAACACTTGGCCATCGTCAATGGCATAAGCATCGAAGGACTAAACGTAACTAACGGCGTAGAAACTGACTGGCAATGCAACTTACCCGCCAATTACAATTCACCAACCACTACGTTTAAAGTAGAGAAAGCTTATGGAACGGTGACTTGTAGGGCAGAAGGTTTAGAGATAACAGATCATGGAGACGGAACATTCACGTTTCCCACTCCTGAAAAGGGAAAGGAAGTTATCATTCATATAACGCTTACTCCTGACGAACAAGCTGGTGCTGCCTCTCCCAAACGTAATTATACCTTCCGTGTCTTCCGTATTGGTGAGATTACAATAAGTAGCGTATCGGTTGACGGAAACGTGATTGACTTGGCAGATGCACTCAACAAAGCACCTTATACTGCGACCTTCAACCAAAACATATACACGAAAATGCCAGAGGTGGAAGCAAAACTCATTGATGGAACCATCGTCAAGGGGAAGGGAACACTCAATGGAACCGAAGCCATTTATACCATCGATGGAAAGATGGGCGAACAAACTCGCACTTATCAACTCACCATTGGTGGAATATATATCTATAATAAGGGAGAAAATGACGAAATGGTCACTCTCAAATACACGGGCGCAGGCATTACAAATAATGGTTGGAGCAATGGACTCTATTCGATTTCACGCATTGGAGATGGATGGGAAAACAGTAGTTTCAAGATGGATGCTGGCAGTTATACGCTCTCTGTACCTGCCAATGTCGTAGTAAAACAACTCATCTTCAAAGACTTCAATGCCAACTATAATGGTGGTGAGTTGACGAATGTTAGTTCACAAGGTGCAAAGATATGGCTTCCTACCAAACACGACTATCAGGAACCAGACGCAACGATGTACGACCTGATTATCAACATGGAAGGACATGAAGCGGGACAATCCATTACATTCACGTTGAATGGAGGTGGTCAACCTGTAGCGTGGTTTGAAATGTTGGTGGAACAAGTAACGGTATCGTCAGCACCTATCCTGAAAAACACACGTGTTACATCGACAACGAACAAAAACCATTGTGTGGTGGAATTGACGTTTGACCGAGAGATGAAAGATACAGAGGCTGAAATCATTTCTGACACTAACACTCGAACTACGGTAAAAGCAGAGGGTGGTTCAGCCATACTGAGTTTTGCCATCTGGAATTTAGCATATAACAGTCAGAACACCTTTTTAATAGCTTCAGGCTCCGCTAAAGATACGTATGGAAATGCTAATACCGAACCCATCAGCATAAATATTCAGGTTGGAAATCAAGCGGAAGTGAAGAAAGCAACATACGACTATATAGTAAGTAATGTATCGGAATGGAAAAAGGCTCTGAGTGCCGTCAATGCATCGAATGGAAGCAACACCGCAACACGCAAGATTATCTTCGTTCGCAATGGAGATTATGACTTCGGTAGTGAAGAACAATCATTGAAAGCCTATAACGTAAGCATCATCGGTGAGAGTCGTGATGGAGTTATCCTTCATGGCAACCGTGACGGTATTTCAAATCCCGTCTTGAATATCAACAACACAGGAGGCAACTACTTACAAGATTTCACCATTCGCAATGATAAGGATTTCGGCAAAGCACGTTCAGGTGTGGGTGTCGCTATCTCTGGTGGAAAGAAGGTAATCATGAAGAACATTGCCATGCAAAGTCAGCAAGATACGCAAGTAACAGGTGAAAGTGGCTATTATCTGAATTGTAAGATTTACGGAGCCGTGGATTACATCTGTGGTGGAGGAAACCATTTTTACGATCAATGCGAGTTGATTATGACAAATCCTGGTCCTATCACGGCTCCAGCTACCAGTTCTATGCTGAAATGGGGATACGTGTTCCAACATTGTACGGTGAATGAATATCCTAATTTCAAAGCAGACAAAAACTACGACCTTGGTCGTCCTTGGCAAAACGAGCCCCGTGCATATTTCCTCAACACTCGCATGAATGTGTTACCGTCTGATGCGGGATGGAGAAGTATGAGTACATTACCCACCCACTTCTATGAATACAAGTCTATTGATAAGAATGGCAACTTGATAGACCTCTCTACTCGCAAGAATTCTCCAACCAGCACCAATCAATATTTGCCTATTCTCACAGATGAACAAGCCAATTTGTTTACCGTAGAAAACGTATTGGGAGGAAGTGATAGTTGGTTGCCCACGGAAGAAACCATCACTACAAAAGCTCCTCAAGTGAATGTAAACGGAAACACATTGACTTGGGATGACGTGGAAGGTGCAAGGTGTTACGTGATTTTCCTCAATGGCAATTATCTTGATAACGTGATAGGCAACTCCTATCAAGCACCTGAAGAAGGTATATACACAATACGTTCTGCCAACCTGAATGGTGGATTGGGAGAAAGTACTGAAGTCATGGTGGAAGACACAGAGGAACCTATCACTTTGAAAGAGAAAACACCTGCTTTCCCTGGCGCTGAAGGATATGGACGATATGTAACTGGTGGACGTGGTGGAACCGTTTACCATGTGACCAATCTCAATGATTTTGGTGCAGGCTCGTTCAGGTGGGCATGTGAACAAAGTGGTACGCGTACCATCGTGTTTGATGTGAGTGGAACCATACACTTGAAATCGGAATTAAAACTTCGTAACGGTAATGTCACTATTGCAGGACAAACGGCCCATGGAGATGGTATTTGCGTGGCAGATTGGGGATTTATCATATCTGCTCCGAATGTGATTATCCGATATATGCGCTTTCGCCCTGGTGACACGTCGGAAGGAGAACCTGATGGATTGAGTGGATTCGACGGAAAGAACATCATTATCGACCATTGTTCGGTGAGTTGGAGTGTTGATGAATGCCTGTCAGTATATGGAAATGAACACATGACTGTGCAATGGTGTCTCATTTCACAAAGTTTGCGCCATTCCACCCATGCCAAAGATGCACATGGATATGGTGGAAACTGGGGTGGAAAGGGAGCTTCCTATCACCACAATCTCTTGGCACATCATGATTCTCGTACACCTCGTTTGGCAAACCGTCCGATGTATGTACAACAAGACACCACCGACTTGCGCAACAATGTGTATTATAACTGGGCAGGAAATGGTTGTTATGGTGGAGAAGGTATGAAAGCCAACATCGTGAATTGTTATTATAAGCCAGGTCCTGGAACGATGCAAAGTAAGAGTGGACGAAATGCTACGCGTATTGCGGGATTGGGAATTACCACTAAGGAAACTGATGGTAGTTACATGATTTGGGGAAAGTATTTCATTGACGGAAACGTGAACCCGAATTATCCTACCGTGACCAAGGACAATTGGGGAGTAGGTATCTATCCACATATCTCCGACAATACTGGGACCTACACATCTACCACCAAAGATACCATGCGCTTAAGGGAACCATTGGATTTCATGTATGTCACAACACATACGGCAGAACGGGCATACGAGAAAGTGCTGCAATATGCAGGTGCCTCGTTGCATCGGGATGAAGTGGACGATCTCGTGATAAGTGATACGAGAAACGGAAAAGCCACATATACAGGTAAGGGAAGTGGTGACGTTTATGGTATTATCGATACACCGTTTGACATCAAGCCAATAGATGCAGGTAACGATTGGAATCCCTGGCCGATACTGACAGGTATAGCCGCTCCCAAAGATACCGATGGTGACGGTATGCCCGATGAATGGGAACTGGCCAATGGATTGAATCCAAATGACAAGGACGACGGAATCATTCGCAATGAAGAAGGATATACGCATTTGGAATGTTATTTGAATTCGCTTGTAGAGCATATCACCGTCGCACAAAATGAAGATGGCGAACCAATGGGATATCAAGAGTATGCATCGGAAGAGGATATAACTGGAGCATTGATTATCCCAACAGAAGCACTCAACTTAGACAAGGCTGAAATCACTATTAATACGAGTGGCAAAAAAGCTGCAAAGGTATTGAACGACTCATTTGATAGTTTTAGTCATGGCGACAAGGCAACCTTCCTTCTCAATTGCAAGGAAGCGGGAACATATACGTTCAATTTCGATGCAGCCACCACGCGTAGCGATTTTAAGTTGCGTTTCCAAATCACCGATAATACCAGCGGAAAAATAGAGGTTGACAAGACTATCAGCATCACCAATACGGGAAACTGGCAATCGTATCGTAATTATTCGTTTGATACGGCAGAGATGAAACAAGGCGTGAAGACATTGACCATGACTTGGCAAAGTTCTAACGGACAATATACAGGAAACGTGAAAAACATTGCGGTGATAATGAAAGAAGCTTCAGCTATCCATGCCGTAGACATCAGCGGTCAACAAGAAGTTGTGCTTTACAACTTGCAAGGACAACGCATGACGGGCAATGTTCCCGCTGGCATCTATATCAAGAATGGCAAGAAAGTAATCATCAAATAGAAATATATCATGAAAATCAGAAACATTTTACTGTGCCTTTCGTTGGCAATCTCTACAAATGTTGGAGCCCAACAATTACCTTATCAAAATCCAACCCTGTCATCGGAAGAAAGGGCGGAAGATTTGTTGCAACGATTGACATTGGAAGAAAAGACACGATTGATGCGGAATGGTTCTCCTGGCATTCCTCGATTGGGCGTTCCACCATTCGATTGGTGGAGTGAAGCCTTGCATGGCGTAGGAAGAAATGGCGTGGCTACGGTATTCCCATCGTGTATCGGAATGGCATGTTCTTTTGACGACAACCTGATAGAACGCATTTTCTCTGCCGTAAGCGATGAGGCTCGTGCGAAAAACACACTTGGTCGCCAAGAAGGGAAAGTTGGGAAATACAGTTGTCTTTCTTTTTGGACTCCCACCATCAACATTTTCCGTGATCCTCGGTGGGGTAGAGGACAAGAGAGTTATGGTGAAGACCCTTTCATGAATGCACAAATGGGATTGCGCGTGGTGAGAGGTTTGCAAGGCGATGGTTCGCATAAGTATTATAAATTGTTGGCTTGCGCGAAACACTTTGCCGTACATAGCGGTCCCGAGAAATTGCGACATACGTTCAATATCGAGAACTTACCTGCTCGCGATTTGTGGGAAACATACTTACCAGCTTTCAAGACATTGGTACAACAAGGCAACGTGCAAGAAGTGATGTGCGCTTACCAACGATATGAAGGAGATCCTTGTTGTGGTTCCAATCGTTTGCTCCAACAAATATTGCGTGATGAATGGGGATTCAAGGGGTTGGTGGTGAGCGATTGTGGAGCCATCGGAGATTTTTGGCAACCCAATCGTCATGGTGTTTCACCAGACCAACCCGCGGCATCGGCAAAGGCCGTATTGAGTGGAACGGATGTGGAATGTGGTGCACATTACAATAGTTTGCCCGATGCCGTGAAGCGTGGTGACATTTCCGAGGAGAAAATCAATGTCAGTGTTCGTCGCTTGCTCAAGGGACGTATAGAGTTGGGCAATTTAGACCCAGACTCATTGGTAGATTGGACACAAATACCAGCCAGCGTGATTGCTTGTCAGGAACATAAGCAATTGGCAAGGCAGATGGGACGCGAACAAATGGTACTCTTGAAAAACAATGGCATATTGCCACTTCGGGTGAATGATTTCAAGACTCATCCGTCTCAGTTGATGGTTATGGGACCCAATGCTGCAGATTCCACCATGTTGTGGGGAATATATTTCGGAAAACCATCCCATACGGTAACGCCATTGGAGGGAATTCAGTCGAGAGTGGGGGATATTCCCTATCTTACTGCATGTAGTATCACCAATATGACCGTTAAGGACATGATTGTGGGGAAAGCTACCGAAGCAGCCGATGGTAGTACCACCTTGCAAATGGAAATGAAAGGCGAAAAAACATATACCATTGAGGAAATCGTGAAACAAGCTCAAGCGGCAGAAACAATCGTGTTTGTGGGTGGTATCTCACCTAATTTGGAACGTGAGCAAGCCAGTGTGAAAATCCCAGGATTTGATGGCGGAGATCGTACGAGTATCGAATTGCCACAAGTTCAGCGCGACATACTGAAAGCCTTGCACGAGGCGGGTAAGAAAATCATATTCGTCAATTGCTCTGGTAGTGCCGTTGCACTTGTTCCCGAACAAGAGGAAACTTGCGATGCTATCATTCAAGCGTGGTATGCGGGAGAACAAGGAGGACATGCTTTGGCTGACGTGATTTTTGGCGATTATAATCCATCTGGAAAATTGGCGGTTACGTTCTATAAGGATGATTCACAATTGCCTCCTTTCGAAGAATACAAGATGGAAGGTCGTACCTATCGCTATTTCCATGGGACACCACTTTATCCTTTCGGTTATGGATTGAGTTACACTACCTATCAATATGGAAAACCGCAATATCGTGATAATCAAGTAACCGTAAATGTGAAGAATACGGGAAAAATTGACGGAACGGAAATCGTACAAGTCTATATGCGTCGGCCATCAGATAAGTTTGGCCCCGTGAAAACACTCCGTGGTTATGCACGCGTGGACTTGAAAGCAGGTGAGCAACAAACCGTTACTATAGATTTCCCTAAGGAACGTTTTGAGAATTGGGATGAAAACACCAACACTATGCGCATAGTGCCTGGTGAATACGAATTGTTTGTAGGTTCTTCGAGTATGGAAAAAGACCTACAAAAACTCAAAGTGCAAATCCGTTAAAGCCCCCGATATGTTTTTCCTCCTATAGTAGCGTGATGAATCGTTTAGTGATTCGTTACGCTACTATTTTTTCCATCGTTTCAACATCGGGAAGAATGTATGTGCCATCTGACGATATTCTTCGATCGTCATTGGCTTAGGCATCATTTTATTCATTTCATTGATGAATTGGGCGCAATGTTCAATCATTCCTTCCATGGTGACATCTTGTAAGAATTGCCCTTCCTTGTAACAATACTGGCAATAGTCGAAATTGGTACTTCCATCGGCATTGGTGCCAAAATCTTCTATACGAGACAATTTCATACTACAACTCTGACAAAATTGTGGTAGTTGTCCTTCATGGAAAGCTTTCTCTTTCTTCGGGAAGGTTGCATCGAAAGTATCGAAATCATTCGGATATTCGTCAGCTACAAAATATCCTTTGGGAGGACAATAAGTAGCTTCCTTCACGCCATGCTCATGAAGCCAATCGTGGATAAGTTCCTTTGCGAGAAAGAAAGGAACTTCCGACTCTCGGGGCTCCGTATGATAATGAATGCCGAAATGACTGGCGAGAATGAAACCAGCATGTTTGTAAAAATCGATGTTGCCCTCCATGCAAACGAAACCAACGCCATGTTCGCGTGCTTTCTCCAAAGAGTGGTTCAATAATTTCAATCCATAACCTTTACGTTGATAGTCGGGATGAATGCTGATGGGGCCAAATGTCCATGAAGGAATGTGGCTTCCGTCATCAAGAACGAGTTCTGCCTTGGAGAACATGATATGTCCGATAATCTTTTCGTCCTCTATCATCACGAAGTCGAGTTCGGGAATGAAATCGGGATTGTTGCGATATTGGTTGAGAACGAAATGCTCTTTGCATCCAGGACGATAGACGTTCCAAAATGCCTCACGAGTAAGGTTTTCCACTTCGCGATACTCTTCAGGTTTTTCTAATCTGATATTCATGATTATTAGTTATGTTTGTTTATTTGGCACAAAGATACCTTATTATTATCAAAATGCAGTATATATTCCACTTTATTTCATATTCATAAATAAACGAATCACTACATTCTTGCTTTTTGCTTCTCACCAGCACCAGATCCACGGTATTTAGAGCGGGCCTCGTTGAACTTCCATGTGAGGTCGAGCGTGAAGGTGCGACGGGCAGGATTATGGACAGTCAGGTCACGATAACCGAAGATGACGGCATCGGTCTTGTTGGTATTGAAGAGGTCGATGCAGCGCAGGTCGGCAGTCAGTGAGCCGAGGCGACGCAGATTGAAGTCTTTCTGAAGACCAAGGCTACCAAAGATGCGTGGCTCGGTGATGTGGAAGTTGTTGTACTCACCCTTTGTGGTCCATTCCACATCGGCACTCAGGCGGAATGAGTGAGGCAGTTCGATGGTATTTCGCCAGGAACCGTTGAACCAAGGCTGAGAGAGTGTGATTATCTCGCCAGTGGCAGTGGGCGACTTGTAGTTTTGAAACATGGCTACGACTGACCATGTGGGATGCCACGTTAATTGAGAATTTAAAATTGAGAATTTAAAATTTGGCCGTGCGGAGGCTACTACGGTGAGACGGTCGTAATCCTCCTGGCTGTTGATGTGACGCACGAGGCTGATGAACGGGTCGGTGGAACCCGGATAAGGCTCTGTCGACATCGTGAGGGCATCCTTGATGCGCCTGTAGTTCAGCGTTAGGTTCATCCATTTGTAAGCAGTATTCAGTACAACGCTGTGGGTGTAAGTTGGCTTCAGATACGGGTTGCCGCTCTGGTAGGTATAGCGATTGATATAGACCGTCGAACTGGTCAGGTTGGCGTATGGTGGACGCTCGATATCGCGACGGTATGACAGCGAGAGCTGTACCTTGCCAACAGGGGCAGAGATGACAGCCGTAGGGAACCAATCACCATAATCTCGACAGACTTCATTCTCCTTTTTGCCGAAATTGAAATAGTCATTCGTCAGATGCTCATAGCGCAGACCCACTTGGACGAATACCTTGCCGAATTGGCGGCCATACTCTGCAAAGATAGCGGCTGATTTCTCATTAATCTCTGTGTCAGTAGTCTTCACGGGAACAGCATCGGTGGCATTGAAGTCGTAGGCATCCGTACGGTGGTTGTAACTGTACTCGCCACCGAGTGAGAGATTGCCTTTCCAGACGGGATAGCCGAAGATGAGTTTCGAGGCCCAGAAGTTATTGCTGCTGATGGTGTTGCTTTCGATGCTTCGATTGACAGGACTGCCACCTGCTTCCGTCGTTACTTCATGGGTGTTGCTGGGTGACTGGGTGTCGTCGAACAGACCGTCGATATTCAGGTCGATGCTCAGTTGTCCCACCTTTCCATTGTAGTAGGCATTAAAAATATGCTTCTTAAACATGTCTTCTTGGATGATATGGCTCTCAGAGCGCTCTTTGAAAATGCTGTTCTCATAACTGTCGGTATAGAACATGCTGTTGAAGTCGCTGCTGGGATGGCGGTCGTATTTGTAGAAGGCACCGAAACTGTGGTTCTCGTTCACCATGTAGTTGACCTGCAACTGTGGTGACCAGCCTTTCCAGATGTTCTTTGACTCCTGAGTGCTGACACCCTCGATCTTGTCTGGTCCAGCATAGTAGGTCAGGGTGTTTTCCTGTAACGACTTGGCATGACCATAGCGACCAGCCCAAAGCGAGGCGGTGATGTCAAGACCGCCAATGCGGTAGTTCACGTCAAGGTTATTGGTCAAAGTATGGCCATACTGATATATACCATCGAGGTTATCCTGAAAACTAATTCCTTCACCTTGAGCCTTTTTCAGCGTGATACGCACAACAGCTTTTGTCGAAGCAGCATATCGGGCACCGGGATTCTGCACCACATCCACATGCTGTATCTGATCGGAACGCAATCGTGAGAGTTCACTATTATCTTGCACTCGTCGCCCATTGATATACACCTCGGCATCGCCACGCCCCAGTACTTTCACGCCTCCGTCTCGCTCTGCTTCGAGCGAAGGAATCTTCGACAAGGCATCGCTCACTGTGCCAGCCTTCTCCAATATCGTTCCTGCTACTGTTGTGCGCATGGCATCACCCTTGGCGTGAGTCTTTGGCAGCTGGCTCTTCACCACAACCTCACCAAGCAACTGTGTGTCTTCCTTCATCTGGATGGTCAGGTCCTGACTCGCATTGACATATAAGGTCTGGTAACCCATGCAGGTCACCTTGAACAATCCCTGGTTGACGTCTGTCACAATCTTGAATATGCCCAGCTCGTCGGTCATAGCACCTTGTACAAATGCCGAGTCGGGCAACGACAGCAGCACCACATTCACTAAGGGCATCGGCTCTCCCTTCTCGTCAATCACACGTCCGTCCCAGTCTTGTGTCTTTGCGAACGCAATTATCGTCATCATCATTGCAGCCATCAGTGCTGCGAATCTAATATTTATCCTTTTCATATCTATGTTATTAAATTCAATGATTCATTTGCCGCATCGTCCAGAACTTTTTCATGCAGATAGGACGACTCGTTTCGCCTATCGGCGAGGAAGAATTTTTGAATTGTGAATTTTTAATTTTTAATTCTTAATTCTTAATTCTTAATACTCACTCCCCCCAAAAAGTTGCTGGCAACGATATGAATGCAAGGAGTATTTGGCTTGACATTATGATAGGTCTCATTGCTAACACCACCGATGAAATTGCGCTTTTTTACAACTACATTCACCTCTTTTGGAACAATCAGTTCTATGCCACCCAAAAAAGTACGAGCGTCTATTTCTTCGTCCTCAGTAATCTTTGCCTCGCGTAAATCCAGATGGATTCCTCCACAGAAAGCATTCAACCGAGCGCCATGAAAAGATTCTCCATGATAGACATATTTATCGCCACCATAACGTACGGAACAACAGATGCGCTTTCCGTCTTCACCAATGGGCAAAGGGCGCAATAGCCACTGGTTTGGATAACGATGGTAACTGCTGATGATGAGTTCCACTCCGATGTATAGTAACAAAAACACGGCAAAGTATGTTGGCCAAGGATGCTTCCACAGCCAGTCAATATACCAAATACCCCACAAGTCAGCCAATTTCAGTAGAGCGACTACAATAAAAATAATTCCGATGATAGTTCTTCTTTTCATAACTTATAATATTGATAGTTAATAACGATGTCGCTTGACGATTGCAAAATTAGGGTACTTCAACAACCCATGCAATTTTATGGGATATTCTGCATGAATCTGTGACGAATGGAAGGGGATTTCGTTACTTTTAACACCTAAAACCTGTAACATTTCAAAACTTTTCGTATATTTGCACACGAGAATAATTAATATCGTAACGTATGAAACTACAGACTATTGACAACTATCGGCTGACAAGTATGGAGGAACCTTCTGATGAAGTGCTTGCTCAATTGATGCATGAGGCTGCAGAAGAGGCATCACGAACAAACCAAGAAGCCACAATACGTTTCTTCGAAGAGATTAAGCAGGCTGCTGCCGTTTATTAATATTTCATGAGTACAGTAGAGCATCGTCCCGTTCTTATTGTCATTGCTGGTCCAAATGGCTCAGGCAAGACTACTATCACTTCAAGAATTCTTAAACACGAATGGTTGGAAGGCGCTGTATATATCAATCCTGACAATGTGGCTCAGGAACGTTTTGGCGACTGGAATTCACCCGAAGCTGTTATGCAAGCTGCTCAATACTGTGAGGAGGAGAGAGAAAAATGTTTGTGCAATAAGCAGAGCCTTATTTTTGAAACTGTCCTTTCTTCTGAAGGTAAGGTCGATTTTATTCGACGTGCTCATGAATCTGGTTACTTTATTCGCTTATTTTTCGTTTCTACAAATCATCCTTCCATCAATGCTTCGCGTATAGCCAAACGTGTAATGAAAGGTGGCCATGATGTTCCCATTCCTAAGATTATTTCCCGATACCAAAAATCGATAGTCAATTGTAAACGCTGTACTGTCCTTGCAGATCGTGTATATATTTACGACAACTCTATCGATGATGCCGACGCCCGTCTTCTTTTTCGCATGACCAATGGAAAACTATTTAAGTTATATATCGGGGATATTCCCGCATGGGCATCATCCATACTTAACTTGACATAGACGCGATTATTTAAAGGTGTTATGGTGATGGAAATATGAGAAAAGTTTTATCGCATGAATCAAGGACAAAGAGACATTATTCGCGTTCGTGTCATTAGCGTCGGTTTTATTACGCTTGCATTGGCGGTGTTCAAACCCTTCGGACTCGATGCTTGGCATTGGCAGGCATACATGCACTTGCTGAATATATTTGTACTGGGAGTTGCGGTTTGTATGCTGACAGACATCGTGATGAAATATATAGTGAAGATGCCGTGCAACATGGAAGATATTCGTAATATCCCCTCATTGTCTGAAATGATAGAGAATGAAGATGATATGGAAGTGCGGTCATATAGTGAGGATATCAACTATTTCATTCGTCGTAATCTTTATTTCCAAATCGTCAACACAGTCCTTGAATCATTGATGATCTGTCTTTATCGCCACTTTATGTTGAGTGGTCGTGTAGAGGGAAACCAACTTTCATGGAATAATTTCTTTGAGACGTTGCTTATCATCGCCTTTTGCTCCTTTGCCATTGGTCTTTATTGGCGATTCAAATTCCGTAGTAAATACCTGGCGGCCGAACTGGAAGATACCAAGATGCTGAACATGCGACTGAAACGCAAATCTGAAACTTCAGACACACTTCATACTCCTACCGAACAACATCTTAATGAAATTGTACTTAGCGGTACGACCAACGAGTCCGTTACCCTACAAATCACTAATCTCCTTTATATAGAGGCGGTCGGTAATTATGTCAAGGTTTATCATTTGCGCGATGGTAAGGCGCAAAATGATATGCTTCGCGCTACCTCTAAACAGATGGAAGACGACTTACGTCAATATCCCATGATAGTACGTTGTCACCGTGCCTTTCTTGTCAATCTCGGACAAGTAGAACAGATTGTTTCTCATTCGGGAACCATGCAACTAATCATCAAGCATAGTCACGAATCCATCCCTGTCTCACGTAGCAAAATGTCACAGATTAAAGATGTTATTAAAAACATGTTTTAATCCATTGTGAATTGCTAATTGTGAATTGTGAATTATGAATTGTGAATTGCTAATTGTGAATTATGAATTGTGAATTGCCAAAGGCATTCCCTCGCGTTTCTCTCCTTGTAGAATGATGAAGCAGGTAAGAAGTGAGCACGACGGAATGCCTATATGTTTTTACAATCTGTTCTTTTCCGCATTTCCCGCACCCGTTCCTTTATATTTCGAAGGAGTAACGTTGAATCGGTAACGCAAGGAAAGCGTAATGCATCGCGAGTCGTTATCCTCCGTCTTTCTAAATATCATTTGGTTAAAGTAGAACGTGCCTTTGTTCATGCCTTGATTAAAAAGGTCGTTACCAGATAGTTTGATGTTGAGGCGACGCTTGAACAAATCCTTGCTAACGCTGAGGGAAAGCATGGCATTAGTAGTTTCTATTTTGAAGTTCGACCCCGTATAACCATGTGTGTGCATGTTGAAATCGGCTTGCAACAACCACTCGTGTGGCAAGGTGACGATGTTGCCTAATTGTAGAGACAATTGTGGTTGGTTTTGGTTCATCTCTTGTCCGTTGAATGTCGTCTTGAGCCATTGCTTCATTAGCGTTATGTTATATTGCGGTGTCCAAGTCACGCCGTTGCCCAGTTTGATGTCCCGTTGTGTGCCCAAGGTGATAATGAACCAGTTGACATGGTTATAGTTCTTTGTGGTGGCAATGTTCACTTTGCTGTCTTTTTCCATGCTCTCCATAACATGCAGAAACGGATTGACACAATGAATAAAGCTGGTTGTCAAAAAGAATCTTTTCCACATCGCCATCGCATCAATGATATGGTACTTGACAGGTCTCAGATACGGATTGCCAGTCTGCATGTTCAGTCGGTTCTCATATATTACGTCGTTATTCAACAACCAGTAGGCAGGGCGATTAGTACGCTTTGAATAGCTGAAGGAAAGTCTGTCTCCTGCTCCTCCCCAAGGGAAGGGAGATGAGATAGATACCGACGGGAACAAATCATCGTAGGTGCGACATTGGTCGTTGCGTCGCTCACCTCTGACGAAATAGTCAGATGTTATATGTTCATAGCGCAAACCTGCCTGAAGTTGGAAACGTCCCAACTGCTGACGTAGTTCTACGAATGGCGCAATGTTGCTTTCGTGTTGCTCATTGTTACTATTGGCGATATAGCCCTCTGCATTCTCGAAACTGCTCTTCCATCGAGTACTGGTAAATTCCTCTCCAATCTCTATTTGTCCTTTCCATATTGGATGGTTTACGATGAGTTTCTCTGCCACCATGTTGCCACTTGTCTGTGTCTTGGTGTTTACGTCGCGATTCTCATAGTTTTCACTCAACTCTTGTTGTTGGTTGCGACTCAGTTTCTTATAGTATGTGTAGTCGGCGTTAAAGTCTATGGAGAATTTTTTCACTTTGCCCGTATAGTAAAGATTGGCTTGATGCTTGGGCGCATTCTTGTCGCGATGGATACCGCTGTTCTGCAGATGGTCGTAGGGGTTGCCGTTTGCCAACAAGTCGTCGGCATTGTCACCATTGGTTTTCACGTAGTCGTAGACATGCTGATAAAAGCCGCCAAAGGAGTTTTGTTCGTCAATTTGATAACTGAATCCCATACGTCCCTCTAAGTAGGGATTGCGTGCGGAAGATTGATGACGATTGGTGATGGTCCATAATGTGTCGGCATAGACGGTTTGGTCAAATCCACTACGCCTCCAATTCTTGTTATATGCTCCGAAGAGATTGGCAAATAGTTCCAATTTGCCCGTGCGATAGGTCAGGTTTATCCGTTCATTGTTAGCATAGCCTCTCCCTTTTCTGCTCCACGACATTAATTCTACGCCTAATCCTTCACCGGCGACTCGTTTGGTGTGAATGATGATGACGGCTTTGACGGTTGCATCATATCGTGCACCTGGATTCTGGATTACTTCCACATGGCGGATGTTGTCCGATTGGATATTTTTCAGTTCGTTCAAATCGGTCAATTTACGATTGTTGAGGTAGATTAAGGGTACACCTTTTCCTAATATCTCATAGCTCTCGCCTCGTTTTGATAAGGTTGGCACACGCATCAGAATATCTTCTGCCGTTCCTAATCGTTCCATCACCGTACCTTCCACGTTCATGATGAGCGAATTGCCTTGTAGTTGTATCTTCGGACGCTCGCCTTTTACCACAACTCCATTGATGGTATAGTTGTCGGGTTGCATCTTGATTTTTCCTACTTCTGGTAGCTTACAATGTCTAAAGATAGTCTTATACCCCACGTAGGAAATGCGAATAAGGATGTTTCTTTCAACCGTTGAAGGCATTTCGTAGGGTATGGCGAAATAACCGCTTTCGTTCGAGACACCACCGCTGATGATGGTAGAGTCTATGGGATTCAGCACGGCAATATTGGCGAAAGCCACGGGCTTGTCTTGTTCGTCAACAATTGTACCCGTCAAGTGGCGGTCGGTCTTGTGGGTACACTCCACATAGATTTCGTTTTCTTCGCTTTTCACGATCATGCTTACAGGATAGAATCCTATCATTTGTTGAATGGCATCAGGGATGGCACGACGGGTAATCGTGGTTGTAATCCTGAAATCCTCCAGTTCGTTATAGAGGAAGTTGATGGAATAAGTCGTTTGCTCACTCTGCAACTGAAGTAATGCTTCGCTGAGCGACACGTTGTTATATGTCTTAGTGATACGTTGAGCAGATAAGTGGTTGGGATAGCAAAATCCCAACACACAGATAATCATCAATGATAAAGTCGACCGTTTCATCTTACGATTAGTTTTTCGTTTTCAATGGCTATGTTTACGGTCTCGAAAGTGTTCAACTTCTCCACGATGCGAACGAGTGAATCTTCACGCTTCCATACGAAATGGAAACGAAGCGCCCGAACTTCATCGTTCTGGAAATCAATACCTACGTGATAGGCATTGGCAATCTCCGTCAGCATTTGTTCTAACGTCACGTTATTGAAAATCTTTGGTTCCATCGGTATTGTATCTGTCTTGATGGTATCTACCGAAAGTGATGGAGCAGACTCTATGGGTGATGGCTTTTCTGTTTGTGTAGCTTGCCATTCACGACTACTTGAGTTGCGTACGATATGGATTGTAGCAAAAGCAATACCCGATGCCAATAGTATTCCGATAAATGAGGCGGCAATCTTGTGAATGGGAGTGCGAAGGGTGAAGAATGACGAATGTGGTTTCACGTCATCATCGGAGGTATATAGTTCGTCGTGATGATTGGCGACAAATTTCGCCCATTCATCTTCTACGGAGAATGCTTCCTCCTTGTTCTTTAATTCTTCATGCACGAAAGCCCGTTTGGTGAAAGCTATTTGCTCCACCAATTCACGCATCTCTTTGTTGTTGAGTATCTGTTGCAATTGTTCGTCACTCAACTGTTCGGGATGCTCTTGTAGCTCTATCAGTTTGGCTATAAGTTGTTTCTCTGTCATCATACTATTCTATCTGTTTGATTTGAAATATTTTCTGATTTTCTCGATGGATTGCTGCAAGTGGACATAAACGGTTTGGCGACTGATTCCCAACGTGTTGGCAACTTCTTGACAGGTCATCTCTTGCAAATAACGCAATTGGAATATTTGCTGACTCAACGAAGGCAGATGCTCACGAATGTAGCGCATCAGTTCCTCCATGCGCAATTCTTCATTCTCAGCCATCAATGGTTCTGTTGCGTCGATGGAAAGCAGATGGGTAAAGCGATCGTGCAGATGCTTTCGTTCCAACACGTTGCGACACTCGTTTCTCACGCTTATCATCAAATAAGCTTCAGCGGTGTCTTCCCGTAGCGTGATTCCCTTATTCAATAGTCTGGCAAATACCTCACTCACCACATCCTTGCTCTCGTCTTCATTGTAGAGAATGGAAGTGGCAAGACGGTACATCTGCTGGTAGTACGTCATGAATAGACTTTCAATATCTTTTCGATTCATATACCTATAATACAATTGAGACGTAGAAAATGTAAAGCAAAGATGCGATTTTTTTCAAATCAAACATCATTTTTCGTTTTTTTATATGCAATGGTATCTATTTCTCCCATTTATTATATGAAAATCATATAAATACAGATTATCCTCTACTAAATATCTCTTATCCTATTGATAATTAAAGGTTTTTGCTACTTTTTAATTCTATAAAATCCTCTACTAATCTTCTACTTATTATCTACTAATCCTCTACTAACTTCAACAACTTCCGCCCTAATATTATCATCACTCATAGCAAACATACTCTTTGCGTCCTCTAAACATACTCTTTGCGTCCTCTAAACATACTCTTTGCGTCCTCTAAACATATTGTTTGCATCCTCTAAACATATTGTTTGCGTCCTCTAAATATATGAGTTACGATTGTATCTAATATATTACGAATGGTAGAGAGTTAGTAGAAGAAAAGTAGAAGATTAGTAGAGGAAAATGTAGAGAATTAAATGAGTAAAAGTTATTGCTACACACTTATTTATAAGGATTTGGTAGAAGATAGAATGCTATTCATAAAAATCTGCAAATATGACTGCCGTCAATAAAAGAAAATGCAAACATCAGCAAAATCGATTTTCCAGTTCTTTACACGTTTACACTTTTTAATGCGATTTTTTGCAGATTCTTGCATTAAAGGTTAGTTTAGGTTAAAGATAATTAAACTAAACCATGTCGTGTACTTTAAGCTTAGCTTCTCATCTTTCTCTTTTGAACGATAATGTATCTCTATTTATAGATATATGCGTGTTTTTTGCTTTTTAAAATCGATAAAAAACGTGTTTGAGGATAAAAATCTATAAAAATAGCCGATGCTTGAGGTAAATATTTGGTCTTTTTAAATAGATATTGTATTTTTGCAATGGTGATTATTGTGTTCTTCGCAAATCCATAATTATCAGAAGATGTCATCAAACAAGAAAAGACATAGGGAAATATTGAAGCAACATAAGGCTCGTAAAAAGCGTTTGAAAGAGCGTTTAAGGGAGGCGATGTCTTCTGAAAAGAGATTTATGTTTCAAGATTATCTTGTGAATTGTGAAGATGTTATATCTCAGATGGTGCCAGCTGAAGGAGTCTTATTCCGTTTAGCTCATAATCCCAATACTGAGATTGATATATTTCCAACTTCTTTGTGGAATTATGACTCTTTGACTCCTAAAATAACAGAATTACCTGATACAATTCCTGCAGGTAGTACAATTGATGACCAACAAGAACAGGTTAGAGAATACTTACCTTCATTTAATGTATCAGAAGAAGGAGCTGTTGCTCCATTTTTAGATAGATTAAATAAAATGAAGACTCCTCTGCAATTACTGAGTTTCAAAAATAAGAAAGGAAGTCATGTGTTTGCTTATGATGTACAACCAGAGGACGGTCGTATGTGGATTGAGCCTAGTGGTCATGTCTTGTTTCAACCATATGAAGGATTCAAGTTAGCAGATCATGTGGTTTCTGATTTTATTCCGATACCAATAGAAAACTATATACAACATGAGACAAAATAATGGTATGATATTAGTAGGACATCTACAAGTGATGGACAAACCTTTGTCATCCTTGTATTCTGAGCGTGAAACAGGAAAATTCTTCATTTCTGTTCGTTTATACGAAGACAATGGTGATGAATCTTATATGTTTACAGAAATTGCTCCTATATCAGTATTGAAATATATGGATGGGCAACTCGGATTAAAAGAAATATTCTGTATGGTACCTTCATTCTATTATAGAAAGAATAATCATAGATGTTTGAGTATGAAATTCTTCCAACCATTATCTCTTGAAGAGAGTTGCAGAAAACTTATTAATGAAGGTAGTTTAGATGACATGTTTGATAAGAACTTGGCATATAAAAGTGTGAGTCTGAAGAATTATTTAAGAAAATATAAATAATATGGAACAGCAAAATTTTACATTATTACATGTTAGCGAGATTCCATTTAAAATGAATCTCGATGTAAAAGAGATAAACGAGGAAATAAAGAAAAAGCTTGGAATTGCTTTCTTATTTGTTCTTCAGTACCAAAAGGGTAATAAGGCTTCGGCCTTGCACTCTGTTGTTAGAATAACATTAAGTAATAATGTTATTCTAGAAGGTGGTGCAACATTAATTTTTGATTCTAAGAAATGGGATGAGATGCCTCATGACGAAGAGTCTGTACGTAAGTCAGATTTTGCTAAGAAACTTGTAGGCTATGCCTTGCCATATATAAGTGGAATAATGTTAGCAAGAACGCAAGATACTAAATTAAATGGATTATTTCTTCCTGCTGTTGATCCAGCAGAACTGGTTTCATATATCAAGGTTGAAGAGGTGAAGGAGAAATAGTTCATTTTGTTTTAGGACATTTGTAATACTTGATTGGTCAGTGGTGATTTATCTTATAGATATTTTGTGTACTTTTGCATCAATAATAAAGTATTTAGGATTATGATTTTCATCACCGTTATAGCTGTAGAAGAGGTAATATTTGAACGTGGTGATTGGGATGCTGATGCTGGAAGATGGTTGTCAGATCCGGACACTTGGTATAAACGTGTGCATAGGCATATCTTTGCCTTTAGTCCTGATAACGATAAATTGATTAGGCCAGATATGTATATCATAAAAGATAGATTTGGAAATGATAGAAGAGTTTATTCTCCAATATTTAAAACCATAGATGAGTCTGAAACATTTTATCGTATCAAGATGAAAGAATACGAAGAAAGTGATAATGATTTGAGAAATCCCAATTTAAGATATTGTAATGATGTCTGTCAATATATTGATATAGAAAGTACAAAGTACTTATGTGAAACGCTTAATAATAGTTTGG
>OCTX012239698.1_pt1 | contig 32840 bp, 49 predicted proteins | sample 1539691 | NCBI WGS metagenome assembly OCTX01 (sample SAMN02144231, study PRJEB22623) | gut metagenome | biome: sheep rumen | host: Ovis aries | place: New Zealand
CTTCTTCGCGTCTTCAATTCGTTTTTCCATTGCCAATCGATCGTAGTCTTTGAAATCATTTCGTCTTCGGATGTCATAGACCCCTGTGCATACCACCATCCTGTCCGGCTTGATCTCAGCAACTTCGTCTACAGCCGGAGCAGTCCGGATGATGAACACTCTCGGAGAGTATGTGAGCGCACGCTGAGCAAATGCTTTCATCAAAGCATTCGCCATCCTCCGTGACCCCGTGTGCCTCTCTTGGTGCGGTTCGCGAAGCCTGAATGCACCGGCAATGGCATCTAGGTCATAGGCTATGCCATCCATGCCCAGTGCCTCCCGTACCCATGTCGACTTTCCTGATCCCGGAAGACCAACCACAAGAGTCTTCTCCTGTAACCGAATGTCATTCTTGAATGCAGTTTCGTACATGAGTTTTTTTCCCTCTTTCGTGAGTTTCCCTGTGAAGGTATGAATGATCTTGTTGTGAGTGTGTCGGCTGAGACTTATGAGGTTCCAGTCTTCCATCGCATACTGTGGGAACTCTTCACGAGGAAGAATGTGATGCACAAGCGTCGCCGGTTCTCTTCTTCCTGTCGTCTTCAGAATGTACTGATCGATGTAGCCATCCCTGCGAAGGATTGCTCTCGACTTACTGATCCAAGCCTTTGACCACAAGAACTCATCTGACTGAACGTTTCTCATTGTTCTTTCGGCAACTTGCGGAGAATCTCGATGGCATAGCCGATAGCCGCGGCTTGTTGAAGCGATGACCGCTGGCAAGTACGTCTTGCGTGTTGCGCTTGAATCTTCTTCAATATCTCGATTGCTTTGTCTCTATCGATTAAATCTGCCATCGTCCCCCTCCTTCTCCGCAAAACAAAAAGCCACAGCATCTCCCTTGCCGTGACTCTTCTAATAACATATAGCATATTATTGACTGGACAATTCAGGTCAATTCAGGACATTACAGGTCAAATAAGGATGGATTTTCATCCCGGAACTTGTAGAAGACCTTGCGACAGTAATCCTTCGACAAATTTTTGTACATGATGCTGGATGTTTCTGCCCATGTCTTCCCGTTGAGGAAGTGCCACCGGATGATTGCCTCGACTTCAACATTGCCGATTTGTCTCAGCCAATCGTTGATTGCCTTGGCTTCACCCATCAGCAGGTTCATGTACTCCTTCAGATCGTTCTCCAGAGCGATCCGCTTGAATGCCGCTTCCTTTGTCGGATCACTAGGTGTTGAACCGTGTCCACCATCCGTCTTACCATTCGGAGAATGAATCGGTTTCTCCAAGTCCTGAAGCTGAACAAGGATCGCTGAGATATCTGATTGGATGTGAGTATACTGTGCAAGTCTTTCGATCGTCATTCTGTTTTCACTCTCCTGTTCCATTGTTTGACCATGACCTCTTCGATGTTGAATTTCGGAGGATTCAGTCCTATCAAGTAACACCGGTCCTTGTGGAAGCACTTCACGATGTACTGGTCGCGCTTCTTCTCGACGAATGCATCTCCTCCGCAGAATGGACAAGGTTTCACATCAGCCATCGTCATCCTCATTTTCCTCATACGGGAGAACACACAGCCTCCCTCTGTAGACCCATGCGTTTGTTTCCGGATCGAACCAGCATGTGAGTTTCATGCACGGTTCAATGAGTTTTCGCATGTTACTCAGTATCTCTTTTCTCGCGATCTCCTCTGCTTTTTCAGCTCCTACTTTTTCGATGAAGCACGCATCAATATTCAGCACACCCCTCATCTCAACGCTTTTGAACTTTGGCTGTCGATCGAGGGTGTCAAATAAATCACGCAACAGACCCATCTCATAGAACGAGTATTCTTCAACTAAGCTTCTTTTCAAACCTTCTACATCAACAAGTTCCATCATTCTTCGCCTGTTCTTCGCAGTATCTGACTATTAGTTTTCTAATGGCTACCAAGTCTTTATAACGCATCTGAACATCAATGAGTCTTTCCGGTTCTGCACAGTAGACCGCCATCCACACATCTGTTTCAAGTGCTATTTTCAATGTTGTTCTATCTGTCATCATCCACCTCATACGGTTTCGGTAACGGCATCCACGCTATTACTGTTTGATTCTCTAAAGTGACTTTATCTCCAACGCACCACCAATCACCGTTTGAATAGTACCCAACTTCAGCGTTACCGTTCGCAAGCGTAACAACCTTCGACCTATCATCTTCCGGTAAACGCTCATTGCACGGAATCCAATGCGGTTCTGCGTCTATGGTTGGTGCGTACTTCACGACATTTGCTATTTCGTGCGCAGTCTTCCAATCGTCAGCCATGTCTACCTCATACTCAAGATTAAGCGCATCCGCATCAATCAGTCTTGTCATTGTTCACCTCCATTGTCAGCGCAGTAGCATTCATCATCTTTGCTCCGCATTCAGGGCAATATCTTGTGAAGCCATAAGTGTTCCAACCGTTGCACGCTGAGCATCTGAATTTACGTCTGAAGAATGGATCATCGTTCGGATCATATTCCTCCGACCATACTCCGGACCGTTCAGGAGCTACGTTCACTGTTGGCTGTGCATCACAGTAATCTTTTATGATCTGCGGTACATCGTCGAACAGCTCATTCCTGTCCATAAGATCGAATGCATCTTCGATCACCGCGTCTGCATCTATCAATCTGACCATTTCTTTACATCCTTACACCACATATTTCTTGTGAGCGTTCTTGAGACTCTCTTCGCTCAAGTCGAGATAGATCTGTGTTGTTTCCAGAGATTCGTGTCCAAGCATCTTCGACACCTGTTCGATCGGCATGCCTCTATCCAGTGCCATCGTTGCACATGTTCTCCGGAAGCGATGCGGATGACAGTTCGCGACACCGGCTTCTCTTCCGATGCTCTTGGTCGTACCTTCGACACTTTCCGTTGCCATCGGTCGCATGTATGCTTCGTCTTCGATGCCTTTACCCATGAACAGGTACGGACTGCCAAGTGCATGCCGTTTCTTGTAGTAGTCGCACTGCATATACCTCTTAATCGCGACCTGTGCCTTTGCGGTAAGGTAACACATGCGGTCCTTGTTTCCTTTGCCATGGATTACGATCGTATCTTCGTCAATCTCATCCACCCTGATGCCACACAGCTCTGATACACGGCAACCTGTCGAGATAAGAATCTCGATGATCGCTGTCTCTTTTGCGTTCTTGCACTGGTTCCGGATGAGTTCGATTTCGAGAGAGTCGAACGCTTTTTTCTTGGTCTTTTTCACCTTGATCTTGGAAACTCTGCGGACCGGATTGTGCCGGATGTACTCCTCATCTGTCAGCCACTGAAAGAACGAGTTCATGATTCTCAGTTCGTTGTTCCGGGTGACAGCAGACACACCATCCTCCAGCTCTCGCTTCGCAAAGTAGATTCGAATGTCGTTTGCGTTTACCTCGTCTACACGTTTACCAACCTTCTTGAAGAACTTGCCGAGCTGGAATGCATAAGCCTTGATCGTCCGATCGGATGCACCGTTCACTCTCTTAGCCACAAGGAAGTTCTTGATTACACGCTCGTTCGTGTCTCCTTCGTAGGTCGTGACATCCTTACATGTTCGCTTCACATCATACCCATCCATCGAGAGCGTGATGATGCTTCTCACCCGTTCGAGGTCAATATCAGGGAATGCTGTTGCGAACAGCATGCACGTATCATTTATCAACTGCTCCTTCATCTTTGAATTCCTCCATTTCACATAGGAATGCGATGTTGCATGCGAGATGCCAGAGGTGCGGTAAACCACTTTCAGCATCTTTGCCCCTCGGATCGTCGAGGTAAGCAAGGAAATGTCTGAATGCGGCATCTCGGTATCGTTCTTTTGAAACCTGTCTCCAGTTCTCCGGATCGTGATATTTCTTGTTTCCGTACATCCGGATGACAGCGATGCACCGGATGATCTGTCTCGGTACAAGAGTTAACTGAAGTTTCCCAGCATCAGCTTTTGCGGACTGATCGTTCATGCTGTCCCCTCTTATACTCGTTCACTGCCTCGACGATCTGTTTGGCTGTGTACTTGTGATTGAACTCATCAACGATCTGGTCAATCGACCATCCAGCACGCTTTAAGGCAATGACCTTATTCACATCGAGTTTGTTTCCTTCGTAGACACCCATAATCCGGAGATAGTTGATTGCTGTCTTCTGAGTCTTGTAACCCATCTCCTCACAGATGTCAGCAAGGTCATATCCTTGGAGATACATTTCCCGGAGTTGTTTCATCCGGACCTCCATCGGTTCCATTTTCTTCTTCATTTTGCTTGTGACGAGTTCTCGTCAAATCTCGTCATCTCGTCGTCACCTCGTCTTCTTTTATTTATTCCCTTGTTACGACGTTCCCTGTCACGTCAGACGTGTGTTGTACGACATGACGACGAAGTATATTTATATACTCGTCGTCGTCGTCATCAACATCACTCTGACGCTCGTTGACAGGGTTCATCCGTTGGTCTCAGTTCCGTCAGGAACATACAGACTTTTCATTCTTCTCGTCACCTTGTCACCGACCTTTTCTTCGACCACACCTTTGTACTTAACGAACCCGGCTCGCTCCAGCTGTCCGGCAAGTGTTGTCCGGGCAATCTTCTTGTGGTAGTTCACCTCATACGCTTGGATCATGCTCTCGAGTGTGAAGCTTCCGTCCGGCTGAAGTGTGCAGTTATCCTTCATCCAGTAGTAGCAATGGTTGAGCTTTCCGACATCGTTTGCGTTCTTCTGCTCAGTCATAGACTTCTTAGGATCATTCAGGTCACGCTCAGCAAGGTCTCCGGCTGTGTCAACGGTATGGAAGCCATCGAACCACAGGTCCACCGGCTTTGGTTGCTGGAAGGACCGTGTATCTGCTTCTACGCGTTCCGGTCGTTGCTGATCGGTTGCTTCACGATTCAATAGGTTCAAAGTCAGAATCGAGTCGAAGAATCTTCCAAGGACTCCGGCTCCGGATGCTCTGTCGATTGACAGTTTTCCGGACTGGACACCTTTGGACATGTGATGCACTACGACCACGGCTACTCCGGTCGCTGATATCCGTTTGATCTGCTCCATTTCCTTCTTCATCTGAGAGTTGTCGTTCTCATCCGAATTGATGAACATGTAGAGCGGATCGATGATAACGAGTTCCTCGTGCCGGATTTTATGCTCGAAGTCGTCGGCAATGTCCTTCAGTGTTACGTCTTCCTTCTTGGTATTGATGACGTGAAGGTTTTCCGGGAAGTATGAGATTCCCATTTTCACCCGGATGTCCTTGATCCGTTCGGCTGTCATCTCCGGAGACAATTCTCCATCGATGTACAGCACCGGCTTTTTCTGACAGTTGGCTCCGATCCACGGTGTTCCGGTAGCTACTGCGATGGCAAGCTGTACGATCAGGAAGCTCTTCCCGGCTTTCGGATTGCCTGACAGGAGCATTGCTTCGCCCTCGCGAAGGTAGTTCATGACCAGAGGCTTCTTCTTCGGAGGAGGGTTCAACAGGAAATCCTGTGTGAGTTCAGCCGGAAGTCGTGGGATGTAGTTTCCATCGTCATCCTTCTCCGGTTGCTGTGGAGGACCGTAGATCGTCACCTCATTCGGCTCGTAGTTGTTGTAAGCCGAGTTCAGTGTCTTCACGATTTCATGGTCGGAGAGAGGAGGCTCCCACGTTGCGACGAATGCACGCGCACCGGCAAGAGCCGCCTCGTATGGCACATCCTGTCCGCGCTGGAGACAGCAGTACCGGAACAGTGTTACGTTCCGATTCCCCTGTGCTACGTTGCGGACCGAAGTTTTCGTTGTAGGTTTCGGAGTCGTTTGACTGCCTTTCCTGTTCAGATTCAATAGACCGTAGACAGACTGATTTGCCGGTGCGATCTCATCGACATCGGACGCAGAGACACCTCTCTGCCATTCGTAGGTGCGTCCATCGGCATAGACCGAAGGAGGAGCGACAACATATGCCCCATCTCCCCGGATGTCTACACCCGGTAGCGCATCGACTGTGTTCTTATAGTTCGATAGATCATTGGCTTTCAGGTAATAATGAATACCACCAGAGCCTGTCTTGGCTACGACCGTTTCCGGAAAGTCACCGTACTGTGCTTCCCAGTAGTGCAGTGACTCGTCACCGCGTTTTCCTTCGGATGGTTTGATGTCGACATCCACCACTAGGAGACCGTTAGAAGCCTCTCCACAGGCGATAGCGACATTAGCGTCCGGATATTGCTTCCACCATCGTTTGATGGTCTCAGCGTCCTTAGAAGCGTCTTTCAGACCATGTTCCGTATAGGGTGACTTGTCTGACCGTTTGACAGGGAAGACCGAGAGTCCAGCTTCTGCATATTCGAGAGCGGCATCCAAGATGGCTCCCATTCCGATCATCCCCTTTCTGTATCAGGACCGGTCATAGTTTGAATCCGATCTGACCGTCATCTGTGACGGTTGTTCCTTTGTCTGTTGTCTGCCACGAATTACAGACTTCAAACTGCTCTGGAGTCGCGACAGCATGTACAGCGAAGTGATCCTTCGCATAGTTCTTCACAAGGTGCTTGCACATCTCTATCAGTTCCGATGCGCTGAGATGCACGAATTTCTTGAAGACAACGTTCCATGTGCTGTTCTCTCCGGTCGGATCGTAGTCCTCCGTTGTGACGCGGATCGTGTAGTGTCTGCGACGTTTACCGTCGAACTGATTCCCGATGTTGTATTCCCGGAAGATCACATTTCCTTCCTGTGTGTCCTTGCTGAACCAGTACGGATTCTGCTTTTCGCAGTCGGTATGCCAGTCTTCCAGCAGAGTCTCCATGAGTTCTTCCTGATCGGTAATCACTGCCCACTGTCTCAACCACTCAATAGGGATGTTCACAAACATGACCGCTCCTTTCCTTCAGCTTGTCGTGATAGGTCACAGCGACCGCATAGGCTTGCCAAATGTCTGCCCGGAACCCGTAGAACCATCCCGGCTCTTTCTTCGTTCCTTTGCCCTTATTCGGCACACCACGTGCGAACCTGTCGATGAGTGCTACATGGATGGATGCGTCGTTTGCTCTTGGACTGTGGCAGATGGCAAGTTTTTCCTCTCTGCGGTAGATGTAGTTGCACTTGTGGTCGTGCATCTCAATCTGTTCCTTCATCTGTCCGATCCATACGCATGTCTCGAAGACTTCACGTCCGACCGGCATTCCGTAGGATGCCACCATCTCGACAGCGAAGTCGACCTTGTCCCAGCCGACCGTATCACAGGCAAGCATCACATTCGCCCACATCAGCTCGTTCTTCTCTTTCCTGAAGAACACCGGCTTACAGTCGAGCGCACTCATCAGCACGAATGCGCTCTCTGTAGGTCCGGGATCGATTCCGATGATGTATTCCACCATCGGTCACCTCAGAATGGCAGGTCGTCTTTTTTTGTCTCAGGAACGATGTATTCCTTAACGCGGTTCGACTTCTTGCCGTTGTACTCGTGGACCTCGAGCTTGCACTTTCCGATCTCACCGATGCTCTTGTCGATGACTTCCTTCGGAGTGATGCCTTCGTGGTAGATTCCGATGCACTTTGCAAACTGGGTGATCTTCCACGCGGTATTCTCTGCGGAGTACAGCCGGTCGAACACAGTCACATCCTGTTCGCCTTCACAGCGAAGCTTGATGTTGATCTGAGCGCATCTTGTCTTGATCTTGCTGGTGGCACTCGGAGTGTATTCCTCTCCGGATGCATCTCTGACTTCGAAACTGTATGTTCCAGCCGGAAGGACCGGATATTCGTTCTCCTGTCCGTTATCTTTAATCGGTTCATCCCAAATACTCATTTTTCATTTCCTCCTTTGATTTGGTTAACTAACACTTCGATGTTCTCAATCATGCTGTTCACAGCAGTTCCGGAAAGACTCATGATTGCCGGTCTTCCCGTGTCTACCAGCCACGATCCGAACTCCACTGCGGACACTCCGTTCTCTTCAAGTCTCCGGAGTAGAATGTCACGGGCATCTTCCTTCAGGTCACCTTCTACGATGCCGGTAGTCGGATTATTGATGTCGATAAGGTCCGGCTGTGGCTGAGGCTTCGTCTCGCCTTCATAAATGTCCCTCAGAGGCTCAAAAGACAGAGGCAGGTCATCCTCTAAGCCGAACCTGTTCTTCGCGTCACAGGTAGGTCTATGGTTGAATACCATCAATCTCTTTGCCTTGCCCTTCGCACGGTTGCGACCGTTCTCCTCGACCACGATCTGCTCGTATTTGATGAAGCACAGGATGTCGGTCCACTCTTTGATGAGTGGCGCGACCTTCTTGCTGGTCTTCAGTTCCCAGCGATCATACGGTGGTTCATCCGGAGACTCGAGTTTCCTCATTGCCGCGTGTGCGATCATCGTGACATTGACTCCTTTGGCAATGAGTTTGTCGAGACGCATCAGAAGATCCTTGTTGAATCTCTCGGCAATAGCTGTGTATCCTTTGCCGTAACCACCACCGTACTTCTCGATGCTGTCTACGTTGCCTTCCTTCAGAAGCTGAGCGATCAGGAGCAATTCGGCTCTGTCTGCGGTGTCGATTACGAGCGTCTTGCATGCGGTCGGTTCTTCGATGACCGCATCCACCATCGCCAGCAGTTCGTTCCATGTCTCCGGCTGATGGTCGAATCGAGCGACCTCCAGCTGTTTCGTACCACCCTCTACATCAATGAAGAGTGGTTCCGGGAATTTGCTCGCGAATGTCGATTTGCCGATTCCCTCTGGACCGTAACAGCAGAATCGAATTGCGCTTTTCTGTTTTCCTTTCGATATATTGAATTTCATAACTCCTATGACTCCTCCTCCAGTCTGTTGAAGGCTTCTGTCAGCAGTTTCTTCGCCTTCTCGAGACCTCTTGTTTCGTGAATGTCGATGGCACTGTCCAAGCATCCGAGTGCTTCATCGATGTAGTCCTTGGCTTTGGATATCTTGTCGAGATGCTCATCGGTGTCATAAGCGTCCGGATCGGCAAATTGCGGATCACAGTCGCTGTATCTGAGTTCTCTCAGAGTGTCGATGTCTGTCATGCCCGGAGGACACCGTCCTTTTTGTTCTCGTCGAGTTCCTGAGCAATCGCCTCTTCGAGAATCTTTGCTGTGTAATTGAGTTCGGCTTCCGAGATTTCATCCTCGTTCATTCGGAGACCTTCAGCAAAGGCATTCTCGATCGCATGCTGACGGTTTTCCGCTTCAGCTTTGGTAGTACCGCGCTGGATGCTCTTCATGCGGATTCCGTAGGCGATGGCTCTCACGTCGGCAATGAAGTCTTCGATGTTTCCCTTGAGAACAACGATTCGTTTGGGAAACGGTTCAGTTTCTTCGTCCTCGACGAATGCGATTTTCGTCTTAATCATTTCTTTGCTCTCTTGCGGTCCTTAACAACTTTCTTTACAGAGGTCTTCTCGATCTTCCATGCGATACCATCCTTGGTTGCCCGAAGGACACCTTCCTGACACATCCTCTGAACGGTACGTTCCGCGAGTCCGAGCATCTCGCTTGCCTCTGGAATTGTTACGAGCTGTTTCTTAGCCATTATTCTCTTCTCCTTCCTCTTCGATGATCTGTGGCTGAATATTCTGATTGATGCTGTTGTAAAGTCTGCGTGCCTGTTGGATCGTGTCCATTGCAAACTTCTTGTTCTCCTCGTTCTTCTCAAGTTCTTCGTTCATGCGGTCGGTGTATTCCAGCACAAGGTTGTGCAGTGAATCGGTGGCATCCAAGATTTCCTTTACGAGTGATGTCATCCATGTATTACAGTCGAGCAATGCGTGAATGCTTTCCCCGTCGGAAGCCACAAGCTTCTTGATCGTCCGGACCATCTGTGCATAGAGGATGGTAATCCCGAATGCCCAAACGACCAGAGCGATCAGAAGAACAAACATGATGATGAGTAATGCGGTCATTTATTCTTTTCCTCCTTGTCGATGCGTTTGATCTCGTCCACGATGTCCTTCATCGTGAATCCGTAAGTGAATGCTCTGAGCGTGTCGTCAATCTTGAAGAACCCGATGCGGTTCCAGTCAGCGTCCCACACGATTTTCTTCAGACGACCGTCGAAATGCTGGTAGGCTTGTCTGATCTCGACTGAGTACCACTCATGCTTCTTATAGGTCAGTACCTTCAGCCGGATGAGATTGTTCAGGATGCCTACCGTCTCCCAATTCCGGAAGTCCTGAACGAATGTCTGTCGCTCGTTGTTGTTCCTCACCACAGCCACCTCTTCGTTCCAAGTGTTTTGTGCAGTCGCTGGAGCAGTAACAGGCTGACCGTTTCACGTGGAGCATCCTCGAAGTCACCTGCGAGTGGTCCGATGTAGAGGATGGTCCCTCTGAAGTTGTGACCTTCGACTGTGCAGTTGAACTCGCCTTCTTCTTCGCTTTCATCCCACTTGCGGTTGTAGTAGGTGTTGACGACGAAGTTTCCGATGTGTTCCTTTGAACCGATGATTTCAAAGAATCCTTCGACCTGTTCCCGGAGAGCTTCGATAGTGTTGTCGATAAGCACGAACTCCGGGACCTTGTTTGGTCTTTTGCGAATTGCCATAATGGGTTTTGATGACATCACTCAACCTCCGTAACCATGTCGGACAGCCGTTCAGATGTCTGAATCACTGACCCGATCCAAACGCTGACCACGAAGATGGTCATGATCGTCCCGATCAGCGCAATCATCAATGCCTCGCGAATTGACTTCTTTAACCTTCTCTTGTGTGTTATTCTTGTCATGGCAGTTTATCCTTTCTATGCCGAGCCGGTCGCACCCGGCTCCTTTTTTGTCCGCTTTGATTGACCTGACAGCGGCTGTCAGAATTCGCATCATGTCTCTGTCATTCAGTTGAATTCTCACCACTCCTTCCTTTTCTGTTACCTATCAGGTAACGCTGACGGTAAAAAAATTTAGATTCCTACTCCGGTCTGATATTCTTCGCTGGCAGTCCAGCCGCCTCAGCAAGCTTCAGAATGTCCGTAGCAGTCATCTTCGCCCTTCCGGCAGATACTTCATAGAGATGATTCGAATCAATCCCAGCACGCTCGGCAAGCTCTCCGATCGTGATGTTCATGTTCGCCGCGATCGCCTTCACAGTGAGAGTGTATTCCTCCATTTCTCCTCCTTTCTCTGTTACCTACTCGGTAACATCTGTCTCTTATGTTACCTATGCGGTAACGTTGTGTCAACAGTTTTTTTGTATTTTTCACAGATTTACTGTTACAATGACATTGTTAACGGATAGGTGACAATATGAAAAATAATGATATGAATGCCGAGATTGGACGTTGGCTCCGGCATCAGCGTGAATTGAAAGGCATGTCCCAGCAAGATGTAGCCGATCGACTTGGGACAACACGAACAGCCGTTCACTATTGGGAGAGTGGCAAGCGTACCATCTATGCTGTCAATTTCATTGATTATTGTGAAGTGCTTGGTGTTGATCCACAGCAAGCCGTGGATGACCTGAAGGGGTACCGGTCATGATTCCAGCAGTAATCTACGCAAGATACTCCTCCACGAGTCAGCGCGAGGAAAGCATCGCCGGACAGCTTCGGGACTGCTACTCCTTTGCCGATCGTAACGGGTACAAGGTAATCGATGAATATACCGACAGCGCGATGACCGCGACATCCGATCGGAGACCATCCTTCCAGCGTATGGTGGCAGACTCAAAGAAACACCTGTTCGAGGTCGTCATTGTCTGGAAGCTGGACCGCTTTGCCCGTGACCGGTATGACGCGGCTGTGTACCGCAAACGGTTGAAGGACAATGGGGTGAAGCTGATCTCCGCGATGGAGAACATCACAGACAGTCCTGAAGGCATTATCCTCGAAGGAATGCTCGAAGCCATGGCTGAGTACTACTCTCGCAACCTTGCGGAGAACGTAAGGCGAGGAGCGTATGATTCCGCGCTCGAACGGAAGGCACTTGGTCGGATGCCGCTCGGTTACCGGCGAGGAGAAGATGGTCGATATGAGATTGATCCGGACACCGCTCCGGTCGTGCAAAAGGTATTCCGTGATTATCTCGCAGGTAAGACACGCGCACAGATCGTGAAGGAACTGAATCAACTTGGAGTCCGTACTTCGCACGGCGAGCAATTCGGAAAGAACAGCATCTATTGCATCCTTAGACAGGAGAAGTACATCGGAGTGTACAAGTATCGGGACATCTATGACCCGAACGGTATCCCTCCGATCATCGACAAGGTAACGTTCGAGGAGGTCCAGAGACGCATGAAGAACAAGAGTTTCACGAAACGACGGGCAGATGGTGTTGATCCTTACCACCTTGCCGGGATTCTTTTCTGCGGTGAGTGTGGCAGTCCTATGACCGGTGAGAGCGCACAGGGCAAGCTTGGTGGCATCTTCAAGTACTACACATGCGTGAAGCGCAAGAAGCATGAGTGCAAGAAGACACGCATCCGGAAGGGATGGCTGGAAGAACACATCATCAAGATCGTGAATCAGCAGATTCTGACCGATGAGACCATCGAACGCTTTGTCGAGGCATACCGGAAGAACATGAATAACATTTCGGATCAGGACAAGGTCGTGAACCTGTACCGGTCCGAACTGGCTGAGGTCGAACGCAAGATCGGTAACATCACCAAAGCCATTGCCGATGGCGCATGGTCGAAGAACCTTGCCGAGATGCTGGATGGATTGGAGGAACGACAGGACGAATTGTTGCTCCTGATCCGGAAGGAAGAAACGAAGGAACCACAGATCACACCAGAGATGGTCCGGGAGTACTTCACGGAACTGAAGGAACGCGCGAAGATCGAGGACGAATGCCAACAGACACTGGTCGATGTGTTCGTCCGGAGAATCTATGTGTGGAACGCAAAAAAAGACGACTCTGTCAGAGCCGTCATTGAACTTTCGCTTACCGGTTCGGATGGTGATCCGGAGACCTATGAAGCGATGCTCGAAGAGTGTTCGAGCGAGATTCATAAAGTGAACCTTATTGTGAAGGTATCGAACACCTCGCTGTTTGTTATAGCCACAATTTAGCAACATCGTACACATCGCCATCGATAATCTTGCCGGTGTCGAAGTAGGAGAACCGCGTGCCGTCATCACAGTCGATATAGCTCACGTGAACTAAGCCGACTTGGAAGCGCGCACGCTTCTCCTTTTCTTTTGCGGTCAGATGGTTCCAATCGTTCTCGGCTTCCCGGATCGCGTCTGCCTTTGATCCGCAGACTGTCAGTAACTCATCCCCGTCCCGGAGTTCGTCGATGACTGCCCACCGGAACATGCCGGAGGTCGGTTCATCGTTGTTGCACTTGCGTGCATCTTCGGTGGCAACACGCAGGGTAAGCTCTGCCACGTAGGACGGGCATTCCCTCTCACCGGTCATCCAGCTGTTGATGGTGCGGATGCTTACTCCGATGTAAACACCGAGTTCCTTCTGATTCAGTCCGAGGAGGTCCTGTGCTTCCTGAAGCATTTCCTTTGAGTTTGTCATATTCCTTATCTCCCTTCGTTCCAAGCGATCTCCCCGAGTCGCTTGTGCAGTCTCTTGAGTCTTCCGTACTCGTTCACTGTTGCCTTTGCCTCTGCGATCTTCTGCGGTGTGAACTGTGGTAGTGGTCGGAACGTTTCAACGCTGATCGGAATCCTCTTGCCGTAGTCGGTGCGCCTCAGAATGTACCGCGCCTCACTCAGATCTTCGTTCCACGAATGACCATCCTCCTCGTAGCACTCGATGAAGTATTCGGCTTCGTCCCTTGCGAACTCTGCGTCGGTTCTTCCGTCACGTTCCGCGTCTGGGTAAGACCTGATGTCGTCTTCCAGCATCGAGATGTTCGCCTTCCGGATCATCTTGATGATTCTATCGTCTGTCAGTTTCATGTCTCCTCCTTAGAAATGGTGTTTTAGGTGTTATCGCCTCACCGCGGTGCTACCGCTCAGATGTAGACATCAATGACTTCCTGAGACTCACCACGCTCACATGTGATACCCGCCTCAGTCAGAATCCGGATCATGTCTTCAGCAGACCAGTTTGTCCATCTGCGTTCCTCCCAAGAGTTCTCCGGTGATCCGATGCATCCTCCGAAGTCTCCGTCCATCAGAGTCTTCCAACCATGCGCGGAGAATCGTTCGAAGTTTCTCTTCAGTCTCTCGATGCCATTTTCGGAGATGGGTTTTCCGCACCGCTCCTGATGGCACTTCTGCTGGAGGTACAGGTACCCATCCAAGTTCACCCGTACCGTGTTGGCTGTTCTAACCTTGTCTTTCATCTCTATCTCCTCCTTATGTCCTTACTTGACTTCCTTGATCTTGACTGCGAATTTTTCCGGATCGAATTGGGAAGCAATCTTCTGTGCTTCTTCCAGCGTCGGGATTCTATACGGTTTGCCATCCCGGTACACTCTGTTCCAATGCCCCGGTTGTCCGTTGATGGTTTCTCCGAGAAACCTTCTGTAAACTGCGTATGCCATGTCTCCTCCTTTTACTCTGCCTCCGAATATGGGTATTCCTTGCCTTTGATCGTGACGTAGAGGTCTCCCCACTTGTGTGCGCTGTACTTGACCTTGCGAGTGTACTGCTTGCCATCTTCGAGAAGTTCGACTGTTACTGTCTCGCCTTCGTAGAAGTTTCCGTCGATGACTTTGAATGTGATCGTCCTTTCTTCAAACATGTTGTACTCCTCCTTACACCTATAATATAGCACATTGTGTTATTGGTTTCAATAGCATAATGTGATATTTTCATGAAAGTACAAAATAAAAAGGATGTGCATGATGGATTGCACACCCTTTCGACCACACTTTTGTGATCCCGACCTAATAAGGCACATTCATTATAAACAAAAAATCGGTCCCACGGCTACCGCAACCGTGAGACCTATGCAAAAAAGGAGGAGATGTATCCTTGGAGCGTTATAGAAAACTGTTTTCTGCTTTACATGTTTCATAACACTTAAGCACGTTCTTGATCGCTGACTCCGCGCACTTGTTTTTGAAGTGTGGGTGATCGTCGCAATACTCTTCGTAAGAATCGATGTCACGAAGTACATCATCGAAGAAGTCTTTTGAGTGTTTCACTCCGATCCGGATTTCGTCATCTGTGCGAAGTATCCTTCTCCGTGCAGACTTGGCTTCTTTCTCATGATCCTCAGCATTCTTCTTATTGAATGCCTGTTCCAGAGAGTTCAGCTTCTTTCCCTGTGCATCAATCTTCTCGCTGATTTCCTCGATCGTAACGCGCTTCCGCTGTAGCAACTTATCAATCATCGTCTTTATGACTTCCCAAAACCCCGGAGCGGCTATCGCCGCCAGCAGTATTGCGGTGAGCTGTTCACTTGTCATCGTATGCCGCTCCTTTCTATCAATTTTGCCACACATTCAAGGCTCTGAATCCTTGCCTTTAGTTTCTCTATTTCAATCTTGAGGTCAACATTCTCTGCGAGAAGTTTCTGATTCGCTTCCTTCAGATCGTGCATCTGCTGTTCTTCTTTCTTGGTCATCAGTTACTTCTCTGCTTTCCTGAACTGATACCCGAAGAAGAACGACACGATCATCGTGAGAATGTTCTCGAACAAGGACGGAACCTGCTGTCCCTGAAGGACCATGGCAAGGTAAGTACCTACGAATGCCAGTGTGATTATACTCTTCACGCTCATCAACGCGCTGATGCGTTCGACGATCGTTGTACCGGCTCCCGGCTCAGGATCATTCCATCCCTCCACAGGACTCATTTCCGGCTCATTCTGAGGCTTGTTTTCTTTCATGTGTTCTTCCTCATCTTTCTGTGGTTCGTCCTCTATTTGCTCGTTTTCGCTTGGCTGAGAAGGTTCCAGCGTGTCCTGAGACGCGATTGGTTTACCGATGAACGCAATACAGCCTGCCGTTGCTGTCCCAGTGTCCCGTGTGTACTCGACCTGCTTGGTTTTGACAAGATATCGCATCATCTGTGCCGAGCCGCCGCCGTCGATGATCGAGATGGAATCGACCTCTCCGATCGACATGATGTCGTCGTTTATCTGATTCGGAGTCAGTTCCTTGTCGGTCAGTCCGAAACAGTATCTGCCATCGTTGTACCGGATAAGGAATGCGTACATGCTCGCAGAGTTGCACAGACTCAGTCCGACCATCAGGGCATACTGCACATTCTTACCGCGCTGGTAGATGAGTGCTGGAGAGAACACGTTGTGCGTAGCGTCGATGGTAACTCCGGTGCAATCTGCATGCTCTCCGGTCTTGATGTCGAAGTACATGGTCGTGTCCTGATTGGGCAGAGTCTGATACACATCGCATAACGGACTGCTGATCGGACCATACGTTGTACCGTACGGCTGATCGGGAATGTCATCGCGCATCTGGTAGTAATTGCATCCGGTGATTTTCGCATACACCCAATAATCGCAGTCGAGATTCTGAATCTTGGCAGTCTTATTGAGTCCCGGAGACAGCACCACAGCCGTCAATCCGTCTGCCTGTCCATACAGGTGGTATAGATGACCGTTGATGGTCAGGTCGGACTCGAAGTCCGGGACATTGATGTCATTCGCATATGGGTTATAGATGAAACCTTGGAACGTCTGTCCGCTGATCGCATACGGCTTCATCCGTGTGTGCCTGTACCAGCGTGTGCCGCCGTAGTTAGACCCGGTGGTGATTACACTGCCATCCGGATTCACCTGCTCGACGAACTCAACGTGACCACGACCATCTTCGCCGTAATGTGCCGCACCTTTTCTCCAGCACATGACCGCTCCCGGTCTTGGAGTCTGTCCGCGAGCATAGCCATCCGGATAGTCCCACCAATTCTCAGCGTCACCGGCTGAGAGTGTGCATTGCTCAACACCTCCGGATTCCATGAATCTCCCGTAGGCATAGCCAACGCAGTTCGGGAGAACGGAATACCCGGAAATCTTGATGCATCGATTGAATCCACCACCGGCAACATTCAGATAAAACTTATTGTTCGCTTCCGGTGCGTTGTACCTTTGGATCATTGCCTGTCCTCCCTTCAGAAAAACAGGTCAGTCCATCTCATTTGACAGACTGACCTTGTCAGCAATTATTCTCCCTCTGCTGTCTGAACTTCCGGTTCGGGTTCCGGTTCGTGATGGATGAACTCCTTACAGTTGTCGATGCAGTTCAGCTGTTCATCAACGATCATGACCTTTGCCGTTACGACATCCTTTGCGCTCCAAAGCGTCTTGCACACACTGTGGAACTGAACCTTCGCCTGAGTCAGGTCAGACCATTCGGAGTCAATCGCAAAGGCTCCATTCGAACATTTGATGATCGCGTACTTCATAATTTGTTAACCTCTCTTTCTAAATTGAAAAAGGCACTTATGTTTTGTGCCTTTGACTTATGTTTTTGCTTACGTTTTTACTGCGTTAAATGCTGATTTAACGTACTAATACAACTTGTACAGACGATTCGCTCTCACTGTTACAGTTTGAGCAGATGATGATGTCACTCTGTATGTACTACTTGTGGAAGTTGATGTAATTTTTCCGCAGAACAATATGCTGTTTACGCTTTGTGTTGCACTGAAACTTTCAATTACTTCGACAAGCAATGTGCTGTTGGCTGGCGGTGTAAACGGAACATCGACATTCACATAGCCATTTGCAGATGTGATAGTTCCCGAACCAGAAGAAGCAACAACAACTAAACCATTATTTAGGGACGTAAGCTCTGCCCCAGCAGTGGTCGATTCGATGTTCGTCCCAACGTCAAACAATTCTCCGGTTGCGATATTCTCGATGACCTTATATAACTGCCCTTCCAGAACTAAATAATCGCCCTTTGTGTACGTCTGTGAAGCAGTTGTTCCACTTTCGATTGTTGCAATGTCTGAGGCATTTGCTTTTGTCTCTAAAGCTGTGACATCTGCCTTTGCATTAAGCGCATTACTCAGGTCTGTCTGATTCGCAATACTTCCGGTAAGGTCTCCCCAGTGAATGTTTGTCGACCCATCCTGTCCGTTCGTGACAGTGAAGGTCGTCGATGTACCGTTCGTGAATGCGATCGTGTACGTGTCTACAAGTCCGACCGTGCCGGTTTTTGTAATTGAGGAAATGCCATTACCTGTCGCACCTGTTGGACCTGTATCACCTGTGTCACCTTTCGGACCGGTTGCACCAGTAGCACCATCTTCGCCTTGAGGACCCTGAGGTCCCTGAGGACCTGTTGCACCGGTCGCGCCTCTGATCGGATTCGGTGTGGTGTAGGATGTGCCGTTCGTGAAGTTGAGAGTCAACGTATAGTCAGCATTGAGTACTGCAGATGAAATACCATTTCCGGTTGCACCTGCTGGACCCGTATCACCTTTTTCTCCCGGATCGCCTTTAAGACCTGCAACAATAGTCTTATTATTTGCAGAATCATCAGTTACCGTTGCTCCGTTGAACTGAAGTTTCTCTCTTTGAGGCATCGCTGATCCGGATGCATTGAGGATGGTATGTCCACCGGTCTCTGCACCACCAGCCGCAGAGATGACATTGTTTGCGTCGATGGTGATGTTGCTCCCAGCTGTCAGTTTTCCCTGTTTCGCGTTGAGTGCAGTCTGTACAGCCGTGCTGATCGGCTTGTCAGCGTCGGATGTATTGTCGACGTTTCCGAGTCCGATGTTCGCTTTACTGATGCTTACGCTTCCTGTCCGGTAAGCAGACTCAGCGGAACCTTTGACTCCCTGTACAGGAGCGAGTGCCGCTGTGATGAATCCGCTGTCGTTTACGAGGTCGGAAGTGTTCTCCGGGATGGTCGGCTTATTCTGAATGTAATCGTCAGCCGTTACGACTGTCTGATCCCAATTCGCCTGAACGTTAACTTCGGCACCAGCCGCGATTCCTTCGAGCTTGTTTCGCCACTGATCGGTGAAGTCGTTCGTGCTGAGTCCCTTCCCGGCAACCTTCGTGACCTTGTTGCTCAGCTCGCGCTGGAGGTCTGACTGATTCGCAATGTCACCGGAGATTCTTCCCCAGACGGCATTGCCTCCTCCACCACCTTCTGCGATCTTCTGATCGATTTCCGCGTTCGTGTACTCGTTCGCAAGGACATTCCGTGCAACAGTGTGTCCGTCGACCTTCTCGGCATTGCGTGCGGAGTTTACGGTTCCGGTAATCTCAGGATCGTACTGAGCATAACGCATATAACCTTCGGACGGTGCTTCGGAAGACCATGATACTCCGTTAACGTCCTTCACAAGAACGTCTCCAGCAGTTCCTCCGAAAATTAATGTCTGAATGACCGGCATATCCGATCTCGAAAACTCCGCATCATCTCCGACCGCGCATTCTTCCACCATCAGCTTGAAATTCGCTGATCCGATGCGAGGTCCAGATGTATTTTCTTCGAAGAGGACGACCTCACAGGTCACGCATCCAGCCACAGTGGTCATCTGTGTCTGCATAGCGATCTTCGCCATGTTGTCTTCTACGGTCATCTGATACTGGAATGCATTGCCATCCGGCTTCATTCCAAAGATGTACACGACCGCTTCAGCCGGAATGATAAAACGGTCTTCGCTGTCATACAGTTCGAAGCTCAGCGTTCGCAGTGTCTTGTCATACTGCGATACCGGGACGATCGGAATCTCATAACTCCTCCGTCTCTGTTCTTCGAACGGAATCATGCTCAGTTTATAAGTCTGTTCGATCATATTCTCTCCTCCGTTATGAAGTTGTTATTTTGTGCCAAGAGCCGCCTGAATAAGCAATATAGAACACACTGTTGGATTCTGTGAAAACAATCGGGTAAGTATGGTCACTATGTGATCTGTTCCACACGGAACTCGCCTGAATTGTGTTGATTCCTACATTCGTCAGCGAGCCATCTTCATACATTCCATAGAGCGCACCGTTGTTTCTAGTAGCAAGTCCAGTCAAGAACTGAGACGATCCAGCACTGGCAACAACCTTTCCAAGCACCACATAAGAATCACCTGTTTCAGCAACCAATACACGGTCTCCGACCTGTGGTTTGTACGATGCCAGAAACTTATACTCCTTAGTTGTCGGAGAACTCTCGCCATCAATCGTCAACCGGAGTCCGGCATTTTCTATCACTGCACTGATCGTGCCGAGCAACATCATACGAACACCTTCCTTTCAGCGATGTGTGTCATTTCGAACGATCCAGTCGAGATGGACATGTCCCACCCTTTCTCAACGAACAAGCCTCGCACTTCTTCTGTGTCAAGCTGGATTGCTGTATTCGGTTCATGTCCTCCTTCAGCCGCCGTGCCGAATTCAACACTTTCTGTCGCTTGCATTGCTTCAAACGCAATTCTGTCGACATATCCTTCCAAATCGGTTTCCGCTGACGAACTTCGGAGGTTAATCGTCTTCACAACCCTGTAGCCTCTGTTCACAGTACTGATTGTGCTGTTTGGATCATCGTTCACCTTCTTGTAGATAACAGGAGTGTTTGAATCCGGTGAAGAATATAAACCGACAATCACATTTGGAAGATTGTAGATGTCTGTACTTTCAGTCAGTTTCGGGAACAGTTTGAAATCATCCGCTGTCTTGTATGTGAACTGTGGAACAGTCGGATTCTTTACCCTTCGAAGATTTATTGTCCCATTCGCATCCGCATAGACGTGCTGAAAGTTAATGGCATCAAGAATGCTGTTGATCGTGTCCAGATAGTTCTCACCCGGAGCGATTTCGAAATCTACCGGAGCAGAAGATGTTGAGATTTCGGCATACACGTCTCCAAGTCCAACACTTGTCAGCATATTTTCTACGATTGACAAATACCTCGTTCCGGATGCATAAAACGTACGCGCCTCGAAGCACGCTTGCTTCAGAAGCATCGTCTCATCATACGCTTCTAATGTGTGATAGGTCTCTGTGTCAGTTATCGTTTTTGGAGCCGCCATCACCATATAAACACCTAACGGAGATTCTTCTCCATCGATAATAAGGACCGGTCTCAGCCGGTCCTTAAACATATCGAATGTAAATGTGTTTTGCGACATCCGGAAACCATGCATGTCAACAGACATGCTTTTCATGACAGGTTTTGACTCATCAAAATTCAGTCGCACCGCAGTGGTATTTAGTTCACCTATCTTTGCCTTATTTCGGAGAATATCAACTCGAAAATCATACGGCATATGTCACGTCCTCCTTTCGAGTCGTTACCTCCATTTCAATATTTGTGGCATCACCTAGCCATGAATCGGAACGTGTATATGATGTGATAGCCACCCAGTCACCATTTCCATACTCATCCGCATAGAATGCCACCGTACCGAGAAGCTGTTTCGCAATCCGATTCGGATCATAAAACGCTCGTGTGAATCGCTTAATATGCATCTTAGAGAACAGGTGTTCAGGATACGATGCACCAAGGTACTCATTTGCGCTGTACCTGATCTCTTCAGAATGCTCAGCATTGTTGAAGTTGTCCCAGCGTTCAGAAACTGTGAGAACCTGTCCACCCGGAGTGATAAGTCTTGCGGAAGATACAGCCGCGTTGATCGTGAAGATTGCCTGTGCAAAGTTGTCCTCAGAGTCAACTGCAATCAATCGATAACTTGTTTCGCCGGATGCGAACATGTCGGTATACGTTGTTTCGTTGAAATTGGCTACAAGCTGTCCATTTCTAATGAGGTAATAAGTTTCGAATCCCTCCGACAAAATGGTGATTGTTACTCCGTTTTCCGTGGAATTTGCTGAGTATTCTAATTCTGACAGTTCCGAAGTTTGCTGAAAATTACTTGTTGCCCAATCCGACTCTTTTCCATAAATATTGGAGATTTTGACTCGGATTGTATAACTCCCATCCGGAAGATAAGTATTTACAAGCGCAAGAGACTCTGAACTGTACACATCACCACTGTCATACATTGTTTGCCCTGTGGCATCGTCAATCACTTCAACTCTGTATGATATCTGATTCTCTGCGGACCACCGCACCTGAATCCGTCCACCCGGAATGATTTCCAAAATAACCGGAGGCTGTGGAGGAACGTTGTTGATATATTTTGCTGATGCAGACCAACTACCTGCGACATTATTTTGATTATATCCGCGAACTCTCCAGTATGTATCTCCAGAGCTTGTCTGCGTGTAATTCGCAGAAGTTTGGCTGGTCACTACATGGTTGAAAATTGTTGTCCACGTTGAGTTGTTGGGCGAGGTCTGAATATCGAACGCATACTGTGATTCGCCGGTGGTGTTAGAATAATTCCACGCATAAGTAACATCACCATGCGTCACTTCGTTATTCGGTGAAACAACCGACACTACTGCTGTACCATCAACGGTACTAATGGTTGCATGAGATGTTGTTGCATTCGCACCATTTGAAGCTTTTGCGGTCAAATAAACATCGTATGAAGTATTACTTTCTAACGTTCCAGCTGATACAGTGACAGAGCGACCGGTAAAAGGTATCTGCTGATAGGAAGACGCACCTGCTTTTTTACGGTATAACGTACCGCTGGCAATCTTATATTGTGTAATCGCATCAGAATAATATGTTGCTGACAAGTCAACAGTGAATGGTTTTGATGGGCTTTTGTATCCTCCTGAGAGGCTTGATGTTACTGTAAATGGATACGTCGAATATGCTTCATACGTTAAGTCGAATCCGGAAAGAGTAACCGTCTGATTTGCCAAAAGAGTTCCATCCGAAGCGTATGCCCCCGTAAAATAAGTAACATAAACATAACCATTTACAGATCGAATAGGATTCGAAACTCCATCATATGTATATTGACCAGTTTTAGAGTTATATGACCCATACGAACCATGTATCGAAGAATTATAAGTGAACTTTTGACCAATCGTGGCAGAACTTGTGGCATACCTGTTTTCATAAGAGCAATACAAGTTATTTGTTCCACTAGGAACCGAAACAGCAGTAGTCGTTATTCTTATTTTCTTGCCGACTCCATAATGTGCGATAGCATATGCATCGTAGACGAGTAACAGCATTTCTCCTTTGTTTACCGTCACATTTCCTGACGGTGAAACACTCGAAAGAATAACATAATCACCGGTATTTAACTTATAAATATACTTTGGTCTTACTGCCATGCTTTATTCCATCCTTTCGAGCCTCTGTGCGCTGTCCGCCATATTCAGCAAATCCTGAAGGTCGCTGACCTGTGAGACATTGACATCGAAGTTATAGTTGTTCGTTGTAATACTGTCCCGTTCCATCTGATCTGCATAGTAATCGCGACGCCCCTGTGTGGTCATGGACGCGCCATTCCGCACGTAATCATCCCATCCGGAACCATTCCAAACAGAGGTTACATCAGCCGCGTTGTAATACTGACGCGTGTTGGCATCAATTTTTTTATAATTCGCGTTGATGTTGTCCATGCGCTGTTGATTCAATGCTCTGTTCTTTTTACTTTCGAGCTGGTCAAATAGTGCAAGGACTCCGATGATCGTGGCGGTCAAGACACCTAGAGCCGCAATTACACCGGCAATCGGGACCGTAAGACTTCCAATCGCAACCGCTCCGGTAGTACCTGCGGTGACTGCCGCCTGTCCGGTGATCCCGAAAAGACCAGCCAGCTTAGGCAGACCTGTTCCGATCATCCATCCGATTCCAGAGATAAGCTTGCCTCCGATAGTCAAAATCGGAGAGGCAACTGTGACAACCGCAAGACCTGTGACGATCATGTTCTTCGTACCTTCGTCGAGTGAATTTACACCCTGTACGAGGTCAGTGACATTCTGAATCAGTGGAAGTACGAGTGGAATGACTTCCTCTCCAAGCGTAGCCGCCGCTTCCTTCAAGGATTCCTGTGCCACGCGGACACTGTTTGCCGCACCATCACTTGTATTCGCAAAGTCTCCGGCTGAATTCTTCGTTGCGTCCATAACATACTGGTAACGGAGCATTACCTTCTCAGCCTGATCCATTTCCTTGTACTGCTTACCGTACGCATTCGCGAGCGCATAAGCTTCAAGGTTCGCTTCGGTCATGACAATACCGAACTTCTTCAGACTCTCAGTCTCACCGGTGAAGATCGCCGCAAGACCGGTCCGGGCAACATCCAGCGACACGTTCTTGAACGAAGCCATATCACCGGCACGACCGACAAGTTCCTTGCCCATCTCAGCCGCCTGTTCAGTAGTCAGTCCCATGGAAGTTGCCATATCTCCGAAGAACGATGACATTTCAAGAGCCGAACTCTGTGCAATACCGAACGAAGAGAGCGTGGTCTTCGACCAATCTACCACGTCATTTGACAGGTCTCCGAAGACCACCTCGGTCTTGTTCAGATTCTCGTTAAGGTCTGATGCCGCTTTGAACATGCCGGTCAGACCGGTTGCCGCACCAGCACTCAGCCATTTCAAATTGTTTCCGATGCTTGAAATCTTATCTCCGACAGACTGGAGCTTCTCTCCGGTACTCGTTGTTTCCTTGCCAAGGCTCTCCATCGCCTTCTCATTTTCGTCGAGAGAGGTCTTCATCCGCTCGAGCTTGGCTGTTGCGCTGTTCACCTTTGCCTGATAGTCGTTGACTGTGGTGGACCCTTCGCCGTATTCCTGAGTAAGTCGCTTCAGTTCTTCGTTTGCCAGTTTGACAACATTTTCCTGTGCGGAGATTTCTTTCCGAAGGAGTGATGACTTCTCCTGAAGAGAACCCATCTTGTCGCCAGTATTTTCAAAAGCCGCCGCATTCGCTTTGACAGCTGTATCCAATGCCTTAACTGAAGACGTGGCATTTCGGAACGCTCGTGAAAACGAATCTTCGCCTTCGGCTTTTAATACTGCTTTTACATCAGTTGCCATGCATTCACTCCTTCCTTATAGAGGAATGATATCGTCTAAAGATGCCATCCCCTTATCGGCTCGAATGAGCCGTTTCTCGCGTTCTTTTAGTTCGGAGGTAAAATCCCCCGGCTGAACCGGATTCATGCCAAGATACTTGAAATTCAGCACGTATTCGGTCAATTTCCAAATAAATGCCGGGGACCAAGTAAAAACTCGGTCCTCCGGCTGATGTAAGAGAATCGTTCCGATTAAAAGCCAGCACTCGAACTCATACCATGCTGGCTTTATGCGTTTTTTGACTCTTCGTCCTGTTTCGGATTCAGAATCGACTGAATGAACTCCTGAAGATGTCGAATGTCAGTCGGATCAAGATATGACCGCAACGTTTCCGCGTCACATGCCTCTGTCGGTGCATCCGGATGCTTTTCACAGTAGTCCTGAACCATCAGCGAGAGGATAACTGGGATGGTCTCATAATTGAGCATAAGTTCCTCAAGCGATCCAAGTTTTTCGGTCATCCGTGAAATCGTCCGTAATGAAATCGTCAGTGTGTATTCATATCCGAAGATCGTAATCTTCTTGCCTTTGTCTTTCAGTATCTCCATAGTTCACTCCTTTTTTGTTTTTGTACTGCTTACTGAACCTCTCCGAGAATCTGATCGAGGATAGTGATTGCCTCCTCTTCGGTCGGAACAGTTACATCACGCTTCCAAACACCATTCTCCATTGCGAGGATCGTGCCGGTGGTCGTCCGACCATTCATCGTGATGTTATTTTCGGCTGTCTGAGCATTGTCGGTGGGCTCAGAGAACTGAACACGCGTCAGGACGATAACACGGAACATGTCAACGTCATCACGCGTAACAGTCTGATAGAAACCAACACCAAGACTGATCGGGTGGTCTTCTGCTTTGGAGACCACCACGTTATAGGTCTGATTGTTGATTGTCAGTTCTTCTGTTGCATGACCGTACATCTTTGCCTGAACGCTGTCGATGATGTCATCAACACCAAGTTCAAGCGTACCTGCATCGAACTTCTGCTTATGTTCTTTTCTACGGTTGTTTGCGTACAGAGAACCTTCAGCCATTGTGATCGACAGGTTTGCTGTCATAGCGTCACCGATATGGAACGCATTCTGATATTCACCGTTCACAAGCTCGGCACCGCGTACACCTTTAAGACCGGTAATAGCCATTTGTTTTTCTCCTTACTTAACGTACTTCTTCAACTCTTTTTCAGCGGCTTCAACCATCGCTGTCTCAACGTTCTTGCGATTCCGGTTCACCGTGTTGATGAAATACCGGTTCGCTGATCGGAACGTTGTTCCAGCATTGATTGACCGCGCTAAGAGTATCGTGGGAACACCATCCGGATAAGAGGCTGTCCGGTGGTCTGTTTTGCCATGGAATGTGATTGCCGTCTGAGTGTAGTCCCTGCCCTTGTCGCGAATGAAGCGTTCGACCGTGAGACCACGTTCAAGTGCGTCCTTCTCGTACGGGAGCAAAGCCTTTCCTCTGTGCTTACGGACATCTTCAGTAACCAGCGATTCAACTGATGCCCGGAGTTTATCTGCGAGCAATCCGGCACCTGCGTAGACGGCTTGAGAAGCCATCGCACCAGAATGGTCCGCAATTTGATTGAACTCCTTAATCAGGTCATCGAATCCAGCTCTAACAACTGTCGCCATAAACCGATATACTCCATGTGTAATGGATCACGTTCAAATCTTCCTCGTACTGGATGTCCGTCAGTTCAAACTGCACTCGAGGTGCATTGTTGAGTGCATTCTGAATATTGTCGATTTCCGGATCGAACTCCGTCTGAGTGAAGTAATCAAGCGTGACGCTGATAGGTTGAGTCTTTTTCCGGTTGTTTGCCGGAAGCGAGTTCTCCTCTGAATACTCTGTCCAAATTGCATACGGAAACGACTCGCGCTCTGGCTTTGCGTAATGCCATGCACGAGTCGTTACTTTGTTCAGCACCCCGGCAAAATAGCGAAGAGTATCATTCAGATTCAAGCATGTCATAATACTCCTCCATTCTGCTCAGTGTCAGTTCCGAATACCTCAGCCGTGAGTCACTGTCATAACCGACAGCGACATTGTCGACTCTGTACTGCTCACCGTTTCCCAGTACCACATATGACCCGATCCGCGCTTTGGGATCGTAATGGATGCGGACGAGCATATCAATCTGCTCACTCGCACCCTTCGCCGCGTACTGTCTCCGAAACGACACGGTCCGCTGTTCAAAAAAATGTCGAGCGACCTTCGTCAGTACTTCCTTCGGTTTCAATCCCGATTTTGATATATCCGTCAATGTGCAAAGGTATGCGATGCCATCATCGAAGTTACCCAGCATCGGACTCATCCTCCTCGCTTGTTGTCGGAGTCACCTTGGAAGTATTGTTCCCATTGATGTCCTGTTCGAACAAGCGATTGTTCAAAGCCCAGCGAAGCATTCGAGGCATCGCTCCGTACGAATTGTCAGCTTTGCGTCTGCCATAAAGCCATGACGCGTACATTACGAGAAGCATGGCATCTCCAGCCGAATCAGATTCGAGGTCAATACCCTCTCTCGTAATGTACTCGCGAGCCGCATTCAAGTACTGGAGCAACTCTGCCTCTTTCGCGGCTTTAGCATCCGCATCCATATAGTCGGTTATGACTTCAAGATTCAGCTTCAGCATTGAAAGCAGTTCTTCGTTTGTCATGGCAGTTCACTCCTTAGTTTGCGCTGTCTGCCGCAAATGTCATTGCCGCAGTCGGTGTGACACCATTCAGACCGATAGCGACGAAACCTTCAGCGATAACCGGCTGACCATCATAACGAGCTGTTCCCTTCATGACTGTCTGATCCTGAAGGAAGCGAACATGCTCAGATGTAGCGAACTTCGCACCGGCACGCTCAGCGAGTGTGTACAGGTCGAAGTAACCACCGATGATGACATTGTCCGGGATGAAGTTCAGGACTTCGATGATGCCACCGACAACCGGCATACGGTCAACGACACCGGAAACAAGTGTACCAGCCGCTGTAACAGCGACAGTGTTTGCCATCAGTTCAGTGTATGTGGTCTCGTTCATGACCCACACTTTTTCACCACGGCTGTACTTGCCCTTAGCCGCACCGAAGTTCTTGACGATAGCCGCGATCATGTCCTTGTCCTTAACGGATGCCGCAATGGACTTGATGTTGGTGGTGTGCAGGTCTACCCAAGGACGAGCAGTTGCCGGATATGTTGCCGGAGCTTCAGTCTGTACCAGACGGGTAACGATGCCGAGCGGCATACGTGTTCCGGTTCCGTACAGGATTGCCTTGTCGAGTGCAAGACCGATTGCCTGTCCGATCGCAGTCAGCAGTTCGGAAGCGAGGTCGATATCGGAATCTTCAAGGTTTGCATTGCAAACTGCGAAGTAGCCGCCGACCTTCCAGCAGTTCAGCTCAACATCGTAGAACGCGAGGCTGAGTTCATTCAGATTTGCACAGCAGTCTGTCCAAACTGCTTCAGGAATGTTGCCCATAACAACAGCACGACCTTCGCCAGCAATCTGACGAACGAATACATGCTTGTACAGTTTGGAGTAGTCCTCAATGTTCTCACGGATGAGACCGAGGAAGACTTCCGGAACGAGCAGACCAACATTGGTCAGCGCACGCTTCTCTTTGATACCCTGACGAACCTGTGCGAGGAATGTCTTTACATCCTCACGAGCGAACATTGCATCACGTTCCTGAGTGTTCATTTTGAAAAATCTCTTATTCATGACTTTGATTTCCTCTCTCTTTTCTTCCGGCTGTTTTTCTTCCGGAGCCGGTTCCGGTTCTGCCTCACGTTCCTGTTCGGCTTCAGTCTCTTTCAGCTCGTTCTCGAGGTCAGCGATTTCGCCATCCAGCTTCGCTGTTGCTTCCTCGTTTTCTTTCTTTTCAGTCTCGAACTGTTCGACTGCTTCTTCGACGACCTTCTGTTCTTCTTCGGTCGCTTCAGCCGCTTCCTCGATCGCCTGTGCGAGTTCGGCTTCTCTCTTTTCGAGTTCTTCCTTCTTCGCGAGAAGAGCATCTTTTTCTTTGTTCTTCTTGTCGATCTTGGAGCGGAGCATCAGAGCTTTAAGCATCTTTGCTTTCTCCTTTCAATTTGCTCAGCATATTTGCCGTCCACGCATGCCGTTTCCGTTTCATCGCTTCGTCACGCTGTGCGCTTCTTGCGGAGATGCTGGTCTCCTCATAAGCCGGGAATGTGCAACAGCTCACTTCGTAAAGGATCACGTCTCTGATCGTCCAATGCATGCCACCGTTCTCGAGGTACTCGGTGTCCTCTGAAACGATGTCAAACCCGAACGAACACTGATCCACATCGCCACGTTTGACTCTTTCGTACAAATTCATGGCATCCTGATCGTTCGGATTGATCTTGATGCGTCCGAATAAGCCTCTGGAGTCCTCGCTGATTTCAAGCGTGTGTGCCTTTGTCCGTCCAAGCACCAATGTGGTGTCATGGTTGGTCAGTGCGCGTACATCATTTGCGAGTGAATTCTGAAACGCACCCGGAGCAATGCTTTCGCTCATCCCCGGAGCAATTTCGTAGTTGCTATCAAAAACAGCGAAGTAACCTTCGATGATAAGGTCTCCGCTGTCTTCCCGTGTAACAAAATTTGTGCCAACAGTTCGCATCTGTCGGCTACCGATATTGAATCTGTCGTTATTCATCTTCCTGACCTCCGTTCAGTTTGCTCTGATCGCCAATCCGATCTGCTGGAATGTAATTCTCAAGCATGATGAGTTCGTCCATTCCCTTGTCTTCTCTCGGACTCATGCCGAGCATGTCGCGTACTTCGTTTCCTGTGACCACTCCCTGCGTCCTGAGACCACCGAAAACCGTGTAGATGGACTGAATATCGTAATTCATCAAACTCAGCGTGTTGAACTTCAAATACCACTTAGGATTGATGATGAGTTTCTTTGTGAACTCTTGCATGATGCTCTTTGCCATGCTGGCGATCGTTGTCTGAATGAAGTTGTTCCACTCCATCCGGTTGAATTCCCCTACACCGAGAAGGAACTGAGGAACTCCGAGGATCGCGGCAACTGTCTTTCGGTCCAGCTCAACCGTGTCGTTGATGGCAAGATCTGCGAGTGTGAGCGGTCTGACCTGCTCAACTTGGAACTGTTCTCCCGGAATCAGCCATGGTTCACCGGCTTCCGCAGACTTCACATAGTCCTCTAAGACCTTCTGTCTGCCTTCCTTCGACTGAAACTCTCTGACCATCGAGTCGACCTTGACGATGATGCTTGGCTTCCATTTGGACTCCATGAACGCGTTCTCGGTCGTTCTTGCCTGTTTCAGCGTCTTTGCGATGTCTGAGAGCTGTACATCGATGCCTGATCCTTGCCACGGGTAATACTTGTCCGGGTTGTACACGCAGTGGATGAGATTATCCGGATTTCGCTTTATGCCATCGATGTACACGTCGTAGTAGCGTCTCGATGCACCTCTCGGAAGTAACTGAACACGGTCAGCCGAGACCGGCTCAAGCGACTGAATGTAACCTTCCCATGTATGAGGAAGAACGATTGCATTTCCCTTGCCGTACAGGAGCATGTTCATCACGATGAACTTCATCCAGTTTGACCGCGTCATATTCGGCATCGGATCGATGTCGATTAACCTGCTCAGTTCATTTCTGATCCGTACGTCTCCCTTATCGGTATTCATCATCAGATGGATGGTCATGCTTCCGATCAGCTCTGCGATGCGAGACACACCGGCTACGATCTCTGGACAGTGGTCAAGCGATGTGTAGCCACTCGCGCATAGTTTGTCGAAGTCATTGGACAGAATGTAACCGATCGTGCTTTTCGGCATCGTCATAGGGACTGGAACATCGTCAAATCCACCACGTTTCTGTCTTCTCTTTTTTCTGCTCATATCAATCGAACCAGCCTCCTATTCTCGCTTGCTTGTCTGCATCCTCAAGACACCGGATACATGCAAACACCGACGCGTCAAATAAGTCCATTCTGCTTTTTGGGTTAATCTTCTCGTATGAGACCGCGTCATCTGTCTTTTCTATGGCTTTGACATTCGAAACGCAGTATTCATATGCGCTTGAATGTAAGTAGTAGAGGTTGCCATCCTTCGCTGACTTCTCGATTCTCCGGAAACCTCTCGATTTGAGATAAAACAACTGTGGCTGGTCAACCGTGTTGAATCCAGCCTCTTTCATCTGTGGAATGAACTCATCTCCGGCAAACTTTCGGTCGTGTCCGATCTGAGCGATCCGGAACCCTTTGGAACGCATGGAGATGAACCAATTCACGATGTCGCTGATGTTGACTGTCGCTCCGTTACAGACCGTCAGCCATCCGGCATCCTTCCAGCCGTACAACGGAATGTTGTCCTCATCCTGTTTTGCCGCCGCCTGTGTGACCGGGAAGAACCCGTGCGTGATGATGATGTCCACATCACCGTACTGACCGAACAACGCACCTGCTGTGAGGTCGTACGTTCTCGACAGGTCCGCACCTCCGTACCACTCGATTGGAAGCTTCGCGAGTTCCTCAAGCGTCCAGTTGTACTGCTTGTCGGACCTCCGGAACTCCTCGATGTCAAACCACGCTTTCATTGCGGCTGTGTACACATTCAGAGAACGACTGAGAAAATCTTTTCTCTGCTGTGGATCGTTTTGCGCTTGGTAGGCATCTGCCATCATGTCTTCCGGTCTGATCGTCACACCGTAGTTCGGATTCGCTTTCTGATGCTGGATCGGATTCAGATAATCCACGTTGCCCTTCTCGTCCTGATCGGCACGTGCCACAAACGAGAAAAGAGAATCGTCTTCAACGATTCCCGATGCCACCTTCACTGCATATTCCATTCGACCGTAGCCGAATGAGTTCATGTCATCTCCGGCTGTGGTAATGCCGATGATGAGTTTATTCGTATAAGCTTTGCCAGCTTCTTTGAATCGGTTGTACTGTGCTGGATTCTTGTATGCGGCAACTTCGTCCGCGATGGTGAAGTTACTGTTGAAGGAATCCTGTCGGTCCGGGTTCGCTGGCATTGCTTGAATCTCAAGCGTCCCATCCGGAGTGCCATCTGCCTTCCGGAACTGATACTTGATGGAATGCTCGAACGAGTTGTCCTTAATATCGAACTGCGAATCCAGATGCCGGTACTCAAGCGAGAACTTGAGAAAGTTGAACGCTTGCATTGCCTGTTTGAGCGCGTTTGCGACCATATACACGACGCTTCCGGACTTCCGCTGGATGATTGCCACTGCCCATGCGATCCCGGCGATGAGCGTCGTTTTCCCGTTCTTACGAGCCAGCATGATATACGCTTCCTTATATCGCCTGACGTTCGTGCCTGTGTAATACCATCCAAGCAGGTTCACGACGATGAACACTTGGAACGGTTCAAGGATGAGTGGCTTACCGAGCAACGGTTCACCGTCGAGTGTCTCGCCTTGTTTGTGGACCAGCGTTTTCTCCATGATCGCGATCGCGAGATTAGGATCACGCATCCGGAGTTCTATGTCTTTGCGCTTGAGATCGTTTTGAAATCTCTTGCACGCGTTGATGACATCGTCACCGGCTATGATATCGCCGTTTACTACCCTGTTTGCATAATCGATGGCTATTCCTCTGTAATCCTTAATCATCTGCCAAACCTTCAAGAATTGACTCGAGGTTGACGGTCACCGTTTTCTCTTTGACCGCATCCGCGTTCAGCTTCCGCAGTCCGGCTGGAGTCAGACCAAGGTCTCTCCAGTAAGCGAGTGCCTGAGCATTCAGTTCCATTTCCATGACGAGCATCGGATTCTTCACCACGTTCGCTTCCTTTGCCCGGTTCACATGGATGATCGTCGGTCTTCCACCGTCTTCAATGTACTGAGCGTGCGCTTTGTCGCGGTCTTCCATAATCTGAGCGAGTGTGTCGATGACATATTTGAACTGATCCTGATAGGTTCCAGCCTTCTGACACGCTTCATTTATCATCACAGTCCATTCTTCCTTGGTCATCGAACCACCTCCTCTCTCATTTGGTTTGTGCTTTGTGTGCATTTACTATATATTTGCTCAATACTTCGTACAAACCTCGTCTGCTCGTCGCCTGTTTCCGGTCCGGATTTCCCTTTTTAA
>OCTX014546144.1_pt1 | contig 32790 bp, 24 predicted proteins | sample 1539691 | NCBI WGS metagenome assembly OCTX01 (sample SAMN02144231, study PRJEB22623) | gut metagenome | biome: sheep rumen | host: Ovis aries | place: New Zealand
ATTCGTGTTCGAACCCACCGTCACACCCGCCGTCTGACCGTTCAGCACATCCAGCGAGTTAATCAAATGTCCGCGACGCGACGTCTCCACACGAAGCGTATCCGCCTCGGACTCCTCCGGACCGACTCTCTCCGCATGCACTGCAAGCGGCAAGAGCAACATAAGTATTATCGGGACAGTGCGTTTCAACGGTATCAGGTACTGATTACTCATAATTTGATTGCAAAGGTACACTTTTTTTTGCATATATCAAAATTTTTCTGTACCTTTGCACGATTTTTTCGCGTTATGAATGAATTTTTAGAGACAGAAGAACAGATATTGAAGATGCTCAAAACCGTCTTTGACCCGGAAATACCCGTAAACGTGTATGATCTGGGGTTGATTTACGGCATTGAGTTGAAAGACGACGGGGTTTGCGAGATCACGATGACGTTGACCGCGCCCTCCTGCCCGGCAGGGGATTTCCTCGTAGAGGATATCCGCCAGAAAGTAGGATCCGTTGAAGGGATTAAGGATGTTAATGTGAATATTGTCTTTGAACCCGAATGGAACAAAGACATGATGAGCGAAGAAGCCAAACTCGAACTCGGTTTCCTGTAAATGGTAAATGACTAAATGGTAAATGGCATGATCTATTTCTTAAGCGATGCACATTTGGGAAGCCTGGCCATTGAAAGAGGTTGGGCGCATCAGAAAAAACTGATTGACATGCTGGAGGAGATGAGCAAAGACGCCGTCTCCATCTATATGCTGGGCGACATGTTCGATTTCTGGATGGAATATTTTATCCATGACAAGAGCAAAAGGCAGTTCCATCCTTTCTGCAAAGAACTGCGCAAACTGGCTAAGAAAGGCATTCACGTACATATGTTCATCGGCAATCATGACCTTTGGACATTCGGTGGTCTGGCTCAACTGACCGGCGCGGAAATACACTATGAGCCGTGCACGATTATCCGGTACGGGAAAGCTATTTATCTGGCGCACGGAGACGGACTGCTTCCTGAAAACTGGGAAAAACTGTATCCGAAAGAAATCAAAAAGAAAATCAAACGTTTTATCAAACTGCGCGAGATTTTCCGTTCTCCGTTCCTACAGTTCTGTTTCCGTTGTCTTCCCCCATCCTGGGGTAACCATTTCGGATACAATTGGGCTAAGAAAAGCAGGCTGAAAGAACTCGCTAACCCTTGTCCGTACAAAGGCGAAGACAAAGAAGAGTTGGTACTTTTTGCCAAAGACCAGGAGAAACAGCAAAATCACCGGGACTACTATATCTTCGGACACCGGCATATCGAGCTGGACCTGCAGATTGCTTCCGGGAGCCGGGTTGTCATACTGGGAGACTGCTTCAAGCAATGGACGTATGCCAAGTTAGACAACAAAGGAAACCTCACCCTCCATAATTTTTAATTCGTAATTTTTAATTTTGTCTATGCATACGAGAGAAGAACAACTGAAAGCGTTCGGCAGGCTACTGGACATTATGGATGACCTGCGGGAGAAATGTCCTTGGGACCGGAAACAGACTTTTGACAGCCTGCGCCAGAACACTATCGAGGAGACGTTCGAATTGGCTACAGCCATCAGCCGGCATGACATGACGGAAATCAGCAAGGAACTGGGAGACGTGCTCCTGCATGTGGTTTTCTATGCCAAGATGGGATCGGAAAAAGGAGAATTTGACATCGCCGATGTTTGCAACCGCCTCTGCGACAAACTCATCTTCCGCCACCCGCATGTCTACGGAGAAGCAGCCGCACAGAACGCCGAAGAAGTCAGCCATCTGTGGGAACAAGTGAAACTGAAAGAGAAGGGCGGCAACAAGACGGTATTAGGAGGTATTCCGGACAGTCTGCCTTCACTCGTCAAAGCATATCGCATCCAGGACAAAGCGGCTAACGTAGGTTTCGACTGGGAAAAACGGGAAGACGTCTGGGACAAAGTGAAAGAGGAAATAGCCGAGTTCGAAGAAGAAATGACCCAATTATCAAATGACCAAATGGTAAATGATAAAATGGTAAATGAATTTGGTGATTTGCTATTCGCAATGATCAATGCTGCGCGTCTTTATAAGATCCGTCCGGACAATGCGCTGGAGCAGACCAACCTCAAGTTCATCAAACGGTTCAATTATATCGAGCAGCAGGCAAAAGAAAAAGGCAAGGACATCAAAGATTTGAGCCTTGCCGAGATGGATGAACTTTGGAACGAAGCCAAACGGATTGCCGATTAAGGTTTTCTTACCGCAATATTGAATTGCAAAGCTCCTTGCGAATAGGGAGCCTTGGCTGACGAGGTAAGAGTGAGATTGATCTGATGAGAACCGGCCTCTACCGGCACATAACTCAACGTTGTCAGACATGCGGAAACACTGTCCGGAATAAAGATCAGTTTGGCATGAGCAGGATCGGATTCAGCCGTTATACCACCTAACGTATCTGGCCAGTTAAGCGACAGATGCACTTTCGACTCATCTGCACTCGCAACAAAAGAGACCAGAGGGTCATAATACCCGTTGAGCAGCAATCCCATCCGGACCGTATCGCCTATATTAAGCGAATCGTCCAGCATTATTGTGTCACACACACCCGAAAGATTGGTACGAACCAATTGTCTCGACACATCGATACGGGGAGATATGACAGTTGTCATATCACACGAAACAACCGCGAAACCTATCGCGGCAAACATAATAACAAATAAGAATTTACGAATACGCATATCTGATTTGATTTAAGAGTGCGGCATAAAAGACTCGAACTTTCACTCCTCTCGGAACCAGATCCTAAGTCTGGCGCGTCTACCAATTCCGCCAATGCCGCTCGCGTTCGGCAACAAGTGTGCAATGGTCCATACCGCTCTGCTAAATGGACAGGCAACTTGTGCCTCCGCTCTCCGGTCTGTGAACACTTCGTTGGTTCCCATCCCGGTTGCCATGCGGAGAGTTCCACCGAAAAAGCGTGCAAAGGTACAAAGAATTTTTGAATTATGCAAGAAAATACGCAAACTTTTTATCATATTCTGCCAAATGGCATAAAAATCGTGCATCGCCGGACGCCGTCACCCGTCGCATATATCGGGGTTACAGTAGGGGCTGGCACAAGAGACGAGGCACCGGAAGAAAACGGGATGGCGCATTATATCGAGCACTGTGTGTTCAAAGGCACGGCTCATCACTCCGCGCGCCAGATCATCCATGCCATTGAAGGAATTGGAGGCGAGATTAACGCTTATACGACCAAGGAAGAAACTACTTTCTATGCCGCTATCCTTGCCGAACATGTACAACTTACTTTGCATCTGATCGCAGAAATGCTTCTCCAGCCGACCTTCAAGAAAGAAGAGACCGACAAAGAGCGGATGGTCATTTTGGACGAGATAGAGAGTTACAACGATAGTCCGAGTGAACTGATATACGATGATTTCGAGAGTCTGGTCTTCGCCGGAAGTTCTCTCGCCATGCCTATTCTGGGTACGAAGAAAACGCTGCGGCATATTTCCTCCAAACCTGACTATCCGCTTAAATGGATGCAGACCCACTACCGCCCCGAACGAATGGTGATTTTCTGTCAAGGGGATGTCAAACCGGAAAAGATCTTCAGGCTCGCAGAAAAAGAGTTCGGACATCTTACAGCAACGCGGTCCTACAGCGAAGCGGTCATACAGCAGAGCGGTCTGTCAGCTCGTGAACACGAGCGGTCTTTCCGTAAGCACACCCACCAAGTCCACTCCATGTTGGGCGGAAAGGCATATCCGCTGGGGCATGAAAACCAACTGGCAATGTTTCTGCTCAATAATATCTTGGGCGGAGGCAGCCTGAACAGCCGGCTGAACCTGAGTCTGCGTGAGTCTAAAGGACTGGTCTATACTGTTGAATCCACCTATACTCCCCTTTCCGACACCGGCTACTGGTGCATCTATTGGGCGTGCGACCCGGAAGATTATGAACAAAGTCTAGGACTGGTCCACAAAGAACTGGATCTGCTATGCGAACGCCCGCTATCCGAAGCGGCATTGCAAAAAGCTCTGGTACAACTCCGCGGGCAGCTGGCCATCTCCGCCCAAAACCAAGAGAATAGTGCGTTAGCCATGGCAAAATCGATGCTCTACAGAGGCTCTGCACCCGAATGGCAGGAAACAATGCGAAAAATAGAACGGACCACTGTACAGCAAATCCAGAATGTAGCAAAAGAGATATTTAATCCCTCTAACTTTTACATTTTGACATACGAATAATAAATTTCTTTCCATTTTATTTTATTTTTGACACTTTTTGGTAACCAAATGTTACAATTCGAAGAAAAACGCATAATTTTTGCAGTTTTTCCTTGAAATATTTGGTCATATCAAAAAAAAGCAGTATCTTTGCGCGATTTTTCATTTGTGCGCGTGTGCGTATTCCATATATTATATGCATATACGCACGCGAGGCTGACAGTTGAAAACTAATTTAAACAAACAACAATACATGATGAAGAAGATTTTTACACTACTCTTTCTGGCAGCATTGAGCCTCGGCTTATATGCGCAGAAGCAAGTAAGCGGTGTGGTTGTGGACAGCAAGGGCGAACCGGTAATCGGCGCCAGCATTCAGGCGAAAGGCACCACACAGGGTACGATCTCGGATTACGACGGTAAATTCGAGATGGAAGTACCGGAGTCTGTGAAGACTTTGGTAATTAGTTTCGTCGGTATGGCAACCCAGGAAGTAGCTGCCGGCAAGAATTTGAAGATCACGATGCAGGAGAACAGCGAAGTGATCCAGGAAGTTGTCGTTACCGGATTCGGAAACGTTTCGAAAGGTTCTTATGCCGGTTCCGCACAAGCCGTTAAAGCAGAGGATATCGAGAAGAAGAGTCCGTCTGAGATCTCAAAGGCGCTTGCCGGAGAGGTTGCCGGTGTTCAGGTTATCAACGGTAGCGGTCAGCCGGGTACAAATGCTACTATCCGTATCCGCGGTATTGGTTCGTTGAACGGTAGTTCTGCTCCGCTCTACGTAGTAGATGGTGTTACTTATGATGGTGACATCTCGTCTATCGACCCGGGAGATATTGCTTCTACCACGATTCTGAAGGATGCTACCGCTACTTCGTTGTATGGTGCACGCGGTGCCAACGGTGTCATCGTCATCACCACCAAGAAAGGTACTTCGGGTGACGAAGGTCATATTGATGTAGATGTCAAATACGGAGCCAACATGCGTTTGCTGCCGCTGTATGACGTCATCACCAGCCCGGAGGAATACGTAACCCTAGCTTGGCAGAGTATCTATAATGGACAGCGTTATGCGAACCAAGTACCTACGCAAGCAACTGCAATTAGCAACACTAATAACTTGTTGTTTAGTTCTGGAGGTATTCCTGTTGGTTACAACTTATGGGATGCCCCGGGTAAATTCCTAATAGAGCCCACCGATGCAAACGGGTTAGTGAACCCGAGTTTTGACTACTCTAACCCACGTAAAAAAGGATACGAGAATCTGGAGTCTTGGAAAGACGCTATCTTCCGCGTAGGTCAGAAAGTAGATGCCAATATCAAAATTCATGGCGGCTCGGAGAAAGTAAAATACTTCACTTCTTTCGGTTACTTGAAAGACGAAGGCTACTATCAGGCTTCCGACTTCAACCGCTTCACCGTTCGTTCGAATGTGGATTACGAACCGAAGAAGTGGCTGAAAGGTAATGTCAACCTGGCATACACCTATTTTTCGATGAACAACCCGGACCAGAACGGCGACGGTGCTATGAACAATGGTTTCTATTACGTCAATGCCATTCCTTCTATTTATCCGGTTTATTTGCGCGACAGCGAAGGCAATATCGCTATCGACCCGCGTACCGGTCAGCCGATGTATGACTATGGTAATGAGTTAGGCCGTTCCTTCGGTATGGGTATCAACCCCGCCGGTTCGCTCCGTCTGGATAAAGAGACCCAAGAACAACATGAGGTGGATGCCAAGACTTCGCTGGAGTTCAAACTCTACAAAGGTTTGAAATTCACCCTCAATGCCGGCTTGCACTACTATAACAACCGTTACTCGGATATGACCAACAAGTATTATGGTGATGCAGAGGGTATCGGTCGTATTCTGCAGCAATATTCGAATATGTTCACCATCTCTGCACAGCAGATGCTGGAATACAACAACACCTTCGGAGATCATACCATTCGTGTAATGGCGGGTCACGAGAACTACTTGTATCTTGCCAATGCCGCATACGGATATAAATCCTACATGGCAGACGGAAGCAGCATTGAACTCAGTAATGCGATTAAGATGAATGAGATTGAGGGTAACAGCACACGCTATGCTATGGATGCATACTTTGCAACCGGAATGTATAGTTATAAAGAGCGTTATACCATTACCGCCAACTACCGTGCGGATGGTAGTTCCCGCTATGCCAAAGGTCACCGCTGGGGTCACTTCGGTTCCGTAGGTGCTGCTTGGACTTTCACGAACGAAGATTTTATTGAGAACAGCGACGCAAAAGATTGGTTGAAGGATGGTAAACTGCGTCTGAGCTGGGGTGTATTGGGTAACCAGATCAACTCGCTCTACAGTTATACCAACACCTATTCCATCCAGAACCTGAACGACCAGATTTCGTTCATTGAGTCTTCCAAGGGAAACCCGAACATTACATGGGAACGCTCGAATATCGTGGACCTCGGTTTGGAACTCTCTATCGGCAAGTATCTGGATATGGAGTTGGACTATTTCTACAAGCTGACAGACAACATGCTCTTCCCGCGTGCCATTGCTCCTTCAGTAGGTTATACCTCTATTCCTACCAACGACGCCAAGATGGTGAACCAGGGTGTGGAATTCGGATTCAAGGTACATGCCGTAGATATGCGTAATGTAAAATTGGACTTCATGCTCAATGGTGCGCATTACAAGAACTACATGACCCAGATGCCGGTGGATTATACCGATGCCAATGGAGTTGATCACCGTATGATTATGAACGGTGCGATGTCTGTGGGTCACTCGCTGTATGACCACTACACCGTTAAATACCTCGGTGTAAACCCGGAAAACGGTAATTCTATCTTTGAGGCGTACTATGACACCCGTAATGGTGAATTTGGAGAACAAATCAGCGATAATGAGTACAACTATATTCCTTCGTTGTACCAATGGATCGAGGAGCAGAAAGATGCCGGAGTAGAGAATCCGGAACAATATTTAAAAACGATTCAGACCGAAGATTACTCGATGGCGACTTCCCAATACATCGGCAAATCGTACCTTCCTACTATATCAGGAGGAATCGGTTTTGACCTCGAAGTATATGGTGTAACCCTTTCTGCTACTTGCTCGTACCAACTTGGCGGATACGGCTATGATAATACGTATATAGCTTTGATGGCGAATGATCAGGTAGGTAGCCACAACTGGCACATAGATGCTCGCAAGGCATGGACGGAGAATAATCCGGGACATGGAGTTAAGAATACCGATGGCACGTTCTCCAATTTGGACCCGACTGATATTCCGCGCTTCTCGAATGGTGTAGGTGATGTGGATAGTTACGCAACAGCAGGATCTACCCGTTTCCTGACGAGCAACTCGTTCCTGAGTCTGAACAACGTACAATTGGGATACAATTTCCCGAAGAAGTTGATTCAGAAGATCAAATTGCAGAAACTGAACCTCTACATCTCGGCTAACAACTTGGCTATTGCTACTGCACGCCGCGGTTACAACCCGATGACCTCCTTCACCGGATCTTCGGACACCCACGCATACAGCCCGTTGTCAACCATCATGGGTGGTGTTAAGTTCACATTCTAAACCATAACTTAGAAAGGAGATTAAATTATGAAAAAGATATTTTATGTATTAACACTTGTTGCTGCAACATTGGTAATCAATAGTTGTGCCGACAGCTATTTGAACCAAGAGCCGGGCGGTAGCACCATTACCGAGGACCAATACAACCGCATGGACAATGTGTTAGAAGGTACCGTAAAAGGTGTATATACCCTTCTCTATCCGTATGGAGGTGAACACGACGCGTTCGGTCAGCGTTCGCTTGACATGTACGGTGACCTGCTTTGCGGTGATATGGCAATGGCCACCCGCAACTATGGTTGGTTTGCCGATGACGAGCAAATGCGTACCTATGGCCGTCGAGGCACGTTCTGGATGTACTACTATGAATTTATCCGCGCTTGCAACAGAGCTATCAACTTATTAGACCTGCAAGGGCATCCAGAATTGGTATTCGATGCCGACACGCTCACTGATGAAGAATACAAGAACGGCTTCTTCTATGCCGAGTTGCTTACTATTCGTGGTTGGGCATATGCCGGATTGAGCCGCTATTTCGTATCAACCGATGCAGATCCTGCTGCGCTGTCTGTTCCTATTTATACAGAAGAGGACACCAAAGAGGATACCATTATCGGACGTCCGCGTGCAACGGTTAGCGATTTGTATCTGCGTATCGAAGACGACCTCACAACGGCTATTCAATATTACGAGGCATATAATCTATGGGCTCGCGACACCAAGATAGAGATGAATGCGGACATCGCTAAGATTTTGTTGGCATACTCTTATCTCAACAAAGGCGGTATTGATGCCTCCAGTTATGCCAAAGCCCTTGAATGGGCAGGCAAAGCCATTACAGAAGGCGCACCGCATATTCTGCCGCTGGCAGAAGTGCTGACGACCGGTTTTAACGATGTAACCAATGAGAACTGGCTCTGGGGCGAGGATGTTACGGTACAAAACACCACTTCTCTGGCTTCCTTCTTTGGTCAATGTGATATCTTCTCGTATAGTTACGCCTCAGCAGGCGATGTAAAGGGTATTGACCAGATTTTGTACGAATCTATCCCCGCATGGGACATCCGCAAGTTCTGGTGGAACAATTACGCGCAATCCGGCAAGAAGAATGCAGATCGCTTCAAATATGCTCCGGATGGCAAGTTCTACTCCGCTACCAGCAAGACTATCCAAGGCGATCGCGATTGGCTGAGCGACAACGTCTATATGCGTTGGGAGTTAGCATATCTGATTGCAGCCGAGGCTGCCGCTCGTACCAATGACTTGACGAGCGCACAGAACTATCTCTACGCTATTACCGACCAACGCGTTGTTGTAGGACAAGAAACAGCATACGATGCATGGAAAGCAGGGTTAATAGATCAAACCTCGTTGTTAGCTGCCATTAAGTACAACTGGCGTGTAGAACTTTGGGGAGAAGGCTATGGTCTGCAAACCTTCCGCCGCTATGGGGAAAGTGTTACATTAGGCAGCAACCATTTACGTGCAAAGAAAGATATTACTCCAAATACTGCACGTATATTCACTTTCGAGTTGCCTACTTCCGAGTTGTACTACAACCCGTTCATCCGCGACACGGATACCAAAACATTGCATAAAAAAAACTAATTGTATTAGTTGAGAATTATATTACTAACTAAAATTTTATTAAAGTATGAAAAAGTATTTATTTATGGCTATTGCAGCCATTGCGAGCATTGCGCTCGTAGGATGTAAGGGTGACGATAAGAACAACCCTGAAGATCCCGGAACAACTCCGACACCAGATGCACAAGTAGTTATCAGCCCCAAAACACTGGAGGTGGCTGTAGGCGCACAAGAGAAACTACGCGCTGCATTGAACCCTTCGAAAGATGGTGTTACTATTTCCTACAAATCAGACAACGAAGAAATCGCAACTGTAAGTGCTTCCGGTTTGGTTACCGGTGTAGCAGGCGGTACAGCCAACATTATCGCCAGCGCAGAAGGTTATAAATCCGATACTTGCGTTGTTACTGTTATTTCTGCAGCTGACGCATTTGCATGGGCTGGTTGCTGTCTCTGGAATTTGGATAAATCCATACGATACAGCGAAGACACTACTCAAGTAACATTGAGTAACGGCCTTGTAGTAAATTGTATTACCGTTTATTCTATGTATCGTCTGTGGTCTGACGGCTTAGTATTTACTGGCTCTAACCTTGCAGGTGCCGGATACGTTGCTAACTTAGATGAAGTCCCCACATGGATTATTACCGACTCTATTGACGAAAAAGGTCCTAACTATTACTACGTTGGAAGTAACCTTGAAATTGTTCCCTTTGATGAGTACGACCCAACCAAGGCAGCAAACGCTAACACGATTCCTGCAGGAAAGTTAGTCAGTCTCGATCAACAACTTTTGTGGTTTAACGACGAGACCGGTGATGTTGAAGCGGGCGTTGAAGGTGCTACCGTTTGGTGGGCAGATTACGACAACGAAAAGTTTTATCCATTTGAGGCATTGCTTGGTACCGGTGTTTATGATGGAGACGAGAACGAAGTATTCTATAAATCGAATGTATCTTGGCATGACGGAGCTTACTGCTTAGCCATTAACGAAGACGGTACTGCGCTCAAGGAACCAGCAGAATGGGCTAATTTTGAAGATAAATACTACGAAAAACTGCCCGAGAGCACACCGGAAGCAGTAAAATTCTTAACTCCTGTTCGTCACAATGAGGACGCATTAGACAGATCTATCCGCACGAAGAAAATCATGGATAAATTCTATATCCTCAAGTAATTTTCTCGTTACATTTACACTACATCAGGCTGCCCAACGGGTGGCCTGATTTGTTTTATATAGAAAACGTAAATAGCATTATTTAAGACAGGAAAAAAGAACAAAATGTTTGTAATTAGTTAAAAATATATCTTTTTGCTTGCGTATGTGGGATTTTTTTTGTACCTTTGCACGCTATATTGGAAAAATTGTGCCATAGGCAAGAAAATTATAGTTTTATGAAAAGATATTTGATTAGTTTGGCAGCTGCATTGGTATGCAGTACGAGTGCATGGGCAGTAATGGCGTCCCCGGAACCTTTTGAGTACACGAAGCCGGATGGCACCAAAGTCATGGCGCGTGTTTATGGAGATGAGTTCCACTCCTTTATCGAGTCTCTGGATGGCGAGTTACTGGAAGGACGCCGTGATATAGAAGCGATGGAGCAAGGCACTCAACGCCGTCGTGCCCGTCGGATAGAGCAAGCAGCAGGAAACGCTGCATTTTCTCCGTTCGGATCTCCAAAGAGTCTGGTGCTTCTGGTCGGGTTCTCTGATCTGGATTTTGAACAGAGCCGCCAGAATTTCCAAGACCTACTGACCAAATCGGGCTATAACTATAATGGAGCTACGGGCTCCTGCCGCGATTATTATATCGCTTCGTCGGATAGTTTGTTCCAGCCGCAATTCGACTGCTATGGTCCTTACAAACTAAGCAAAAACATGGCGTATTACGGTGGTAACAGCGGAGACAACAACAGCGTACATGGCGCAGAGATGGTAGCCGAAGCATGCCAGATGGCGCACGAAGCCGGCGTGAACTTCAAGGATTACGATGTCAACGGCGACGGTATTCTGGACAATGTATTCGTTTTCTTCGCAGGGCATAATGAGGCGGAAGGCGCCGGTGCCAATACCATCTGGCCGCACGCCAGCAATATCTCCTACCTGAACGTGCGCCTGGACGGTGTATTAGTTGGTTCATACGCATGTACTTCGGAATACAAAGGTTCCGCGGGCAAGACACGTTGCGGCGTAGGTACGTTCTGCCATGAGTTCGGCCATGTGATCGGTCAGCCGGATTTCTACGACACCAAATACACTTACTATACCGTGGGCAATTGGGATATCATGTGCCAGGGGAGTTATAACAACGGCGGAAACACACCTCCTACATTCTCCGCATACGAACGTATGTACGAGGGCTGGCTCACTCCGAAACAACTGGAGTTGCCCGGCCAATATGTATTGACCGATGTTCCGTTCCATAAAGAGGCATACCTGATTGCTGCTACCACGCATAACTTGTCCGGCAAGACGCCCAATCCGAGCGAGTTCTTCCTGCTGGATTACCGTAGTGGTGCGAACGGATGGGATGCCGCTCTGCCCGGGGCTGGCATGATCATATGGCATATCGACTATAGTGCGTCTGCATGGGTCAGCAATACGCCTAACAACGGTCCTACCATCCTGCGTATGCACTTGGAGGAAGCGAATGGCGTAAGTTGGAAGAGACGTAGCGAAGGCGAAAACGGACGTGCCTCAGACGTTTATCCTGGCACGAACAATGTCACTTCGTTCACTCCCGTTTTGCATAACGGGACCCAGTTGAGCCTGCCGATATTTAACATCAAGGAGACAGGCGGTATGATCAACTTCACCTTTATCAGCGACGGCGGTTCATCGCTTCGTTCGGACAAAGAGTCGCTCGAACTGACCACTACTTATGATAGTGACACCAAGAAGATTGTAGAGTGGGAACCGCAATCGTTCAACCTGTTAGGCCGGGGATTAGCCCCGGATAAACCGCTGACGCTGAGCCTGAGTTCCAATAATTTCACGCTCTATGCAGGCGAGACCGCTCCCTCACGCACCAGTAGCAGTTGGCGCCGCTCCGTCACGCTGAATGCCCAGGCGGACTCCACACTGCAGCAACGCATATGGGTAAGTTACCAGCCTACCAAACAAAACTGCGAAGCAGTCAATACGGTAATCAGCATTATGTCCGAGAGCGTCAGCCTATCCCTGCCGATAGTAGGAAACGCTCCGCGTCCTACATATGTCAAGACACCTGTCGTACTGCCGGTTAAGGACATTACTCCCTACTCTTTCACCGTTGAATGGCAGATTCAGGAAGATGCAGAGCGTTATTACTTGACGTTATACCAGATAAAGGACGGTGAGACGAAGTTCAAGCAAGGTTTTGAGAACTTTACCGATCCGGACAAGGTTCGCGAGGAAGGATGGCAAAGTAACACCAACCTGACAACGACATCCGATAAAGCAGACGGTCAGCGCGCACTATACTTCAAGAACTACGGCGACGAAATCACCTCGGAGACATATCCTACTCCAATTACAGGAATGTCCTTCTGGTACAATGCCTTTGCCTCAACAGCAGACACCATCGGCGTAATAGAAGTGGAGGCTTACAACGATACTACGTGGAAACAATTGGAGAGTATCGTCGTCGTGAAGAAATCCAAGAAGGCCACCGCCAGGTATGAATTTACGCCGGATGAGAACATCCACGCATTCCGTCTCACATGGATTGATAACGGAGAAAACGGCGTAGCATTGGATGCATTTGTCGCAACCGCTTCGCAACAGATCAACTACCTGTATAAAGGTCGCGATCTCAGTTTGACCAATAACTGGCTAAAAGAAACCGATACTTATTCTTTCGGCAATCTGGAACCGGCAAACACCTATTATTATCAGATTCAGGCAACCGATCTGGACAAAGGCTGCGTAGAACATTTGACAGAACTGACCAAAGCTGTAGCAGTCACAACCATCGATGGCAAACCGTTAGACAGCAAACAGTTGACAATCGCTATCGACAGTATTAACTATAGCCCTGCGCAACACGCTATTTATGTGACAAATCCGGAGGATGGAGACTACCTCTATTTCTACAATACCGAAGGCGGGCTGGTGTATAGCACACGCATCAAATACGGTGAATTTATTTACCCGCTGGATCTGAATCGCTTCAATGTAGGCGAAGTATATCTGGTTCAACACGCCATCGGAGGCAAGTTAGGAAGGAAGAATAAGTGGCTTAAGTTCGTCTTCTGACGCAACTCCACCATTTTACCCCACATTTTTATTAAATTGTTAATAATTCGCGTAAGTCATTGAATTTACGCGAGTTATTATATGCATGTCATTGTAAAAAACATGTTAATAAAACAATTGATAAATTTTTTCGTGGGGAAATGTGGGGAATATCAAATATTTTTTGTATCTTTGCAGCGAATTTTAACTCAAAGTGGTGCATGAGTACATTTATCGGAAATATAGAAGGTCGTTTGGACGAGAAGGGACGAATATTCGTTCCGGCTGTTTATCGTAAGATTCTGGCAGAAGATGAGTCCAAACGGATTGTCATGCGGCGCGATACTGACAACGAGTGTCTAATGTTCTATCCGGAGAGTGTCTGGAACGAGAAAGTAGAGCAACTGCGGCAGACGCTGGATGAGTGGGATCCGGAGGACCAGTTGATATTGATGCAGTTCATGGCGGATGCGGAGTATTTAGAGATGGACGGTCAGGGTCGTATCCTGCTGCAGAAGAAGAACTTAGAGACCATCGGGGCACAACAGGATGTGCTATTTGTAGGCATGCTGAACCGCTTTGCGCTCTGGGCACCGGAGAAATTCGCAGAGAAACGGTTGAGCCAGAGCGAATTAGCGGCAAGACTGCGGGCAAAAATGAAGAAAAAAGAGGACAAATAGGCGGTTCTCACCGGGTTGACAGTAGGACGACCTTATATGAACAACCCGGTAATCACCCCCTAATAACCTCCTTATCACCCCCTAATCACCCCCTTTCATAAGGAAAGATTGACGAAAAAATTAAGAAAAAGACACATGGAAGCGATTTATCACATACCGGCAATGCTGCGAGAGACGATAGAGGGCTTGGCTGTCAAGCCCGGCGGGGTGTATGTGGATGTCACTTTCGGCGGGGGAGGACACAGCCGCGCCATATTGGAAAGGCTCACAAACCCCACCCCAGCCTCAAAACCCCACCTATATTCGTTTGATCAGGATATAGAGGCGTATGAGAATGTACAAAGGGACGATGTACGATGTACAAAGGAAAGCCGGATAACATCCGGCACAACGGACAAAACTATAAACGGCGGCAACAATGCCGCCGAACGGGACAAAGAAGAAAACAAAGAGGGGCACCTTTACTCGTTTGACCAGGATATAGAGGCATTCAACAATTCACAATTGACAATTCACAATTCACAATCGGAAGATGGTGATGAGGGATTTGTCAATAATCCGAGATGGACGTTTGTACACAGCAATTTCCGGTATCTGAAGAACTGGATGGACTATTACGGGGTAAAAGAGATAGACGGACTGTTAGCAGATTTAGGGGTCAGTTTTCACCATTTCGACTGTCCGGAGCGAGGTTTCAGTTTCCGTTTCAGCGCGTCTCTGGACATGCGTATGAACCAGACGGCGAAACGGACGGCGGCGGATATTATCAATACTTACAGCGAGGAAGATTTAGCTCGCATCTTCTGGCTTTACGGCGAGATGAAGAACGGGAGGGGCATCGCAAGGAATATATGCAAAGCCCGGCTTCAGAAGCCGATTTTACGGACGGAGGAGCTGATAGAGGCGGCTTTTAAGTTGAAAGTTGAAAGTTTAAAGTTGAAAGAAGTCGAAGAGTTGAGATTTCATCCCCGCCCCCTCCCTCCCCATGAAGGGGAGGGAGGCCGGATAACATCCGGCACAACGGACAAAACTATAAACGGCGGCAAAAATGCCGCCGAACAGGACAAAGAGAGAGACTCGGCGGAATACCGCCGAGAGCAGGACAAAGAGAAGGGCGCGGGGCTGAAGACCCGCGAACAGAACGAAGAGGACGGAAATCCGCCAAGCATGGCGGATACAAGGGAATTGGAGATACCGGCGCAGTACAAGAAGGACTTGGCGCGGCTGTTTCAAGCGCTGCGGATAGAGGTGAACGACGAGATGGGGGCACTGAGGGAGATGTTAGTGGCGGCAAGAGATTTGCTGAAACCCGGCGGCCGGATTGCGATACTGACGTACCATTCGTTAGAAGACCGGCTGGTGAAGAATTTCCTCCGGAGCGGGAACTTGGAAGGCAATATAGAGAAAGACTTTTACGGGAACGCGATCACTCCGTTTGATGTTATTGAGAAAGGGCGTACCGCCAGCGACGATGAAGTAGAACGGAACCCGCGCAGCCGAAGTGCGAAATTGAGGGTGGGGAGGAAGAAATAAGAAACCCCACCCGACCTCAAAACCCCACCCTAACCCTCCCCTCAAGGGAGGGAAGAAGAAATGGATAGAATACCTAAATATATTACGGCAAGGACGGCATCATACGAGTTTCTGAAAGAAGACGCCCGCAATATGAGAGAGAATCCAACGGAAGCAGAATCCATATTATGGAAATATTTACGAGACAAACAATTAGGCTATAGGTTCAGAAGACAGCAAATAATTGACAATTATATTGTCGATTTTGTATGTTTAGAAAAAACTCTCATTATTGAAATTGACGGTAAATACCATAATACGACCGATCAAAAAACATACGACCAAATAAGGGAACAAAAACTATTAACGCAAGGATTTACAACTCTCCGTTTTACCAACGAAGAAATAACAAATAATATAGATAATACTATCTTTTGCATTAAACAGCATTTACAATAAAACACTCTCCCTTGAGGGGAGAGATGGAGAGAGGTTTCATAAAATGGCAGATGCACATGACATACAGAGTTGGCTGAACGGAGACAAGCTGCGCAGCGAACGGGCCAAGGAATACTATCCTTTGCTCGGGTTGATTCTCGGTCTCATCTTTCTGTACATCCTGCTGGGCTACCAAGCCGGCAAACAGCAACACCGTCTGACGGACACCAAGAAAGAGATGCTGGACGCCAAGTTCCGGTATATGACCATCAGCGCACAACTGACCAACAGCACGCGTCAGTCGCAGATCATCGAGGCACTGCGCGAACACGGCAGCACGCTGCAAGAAAACACCAAACCACCTGTGAAAATTGAATAAACCATGTCTGACGAACAAAGAAATACCGTTTGGCGATTTGCAATCATTTTTGCAGTGATTGCCATGGGTTTCATCGCCGTATTAGGCAAAATCGTGTATGTCCAGACAGTAGAACGCGACGAGTGGCTCAAAGTAGCCGAGAAACAAGTGCCGACACTCAAGCCCATTACCGCTACGCGAGGAAACATCCTGGATTGCAACGGGCATCTGTTAGCCAGCAGTATGCCGCAGTACTATATGTATATGGATACACGCGTGCCCGCGCTGCACGAGAAGAACGGGCAACTGTTTCACTCCCATATCGACACGCTTGCCAAAGACCTGTCCGTCATCATCGGCGACAAGAGTCCGGAGGAATACAAATCCCGCATCACCCGCGCATACAGAAAAGGCGAGAAACGTCTCCGTGTGTGCGACCACCGGATCAACTACCTCCAGCGGCGCGAACTGGAGCAGAACAGTCTGATCAAAAAAGGCAAATACCGAAGCGGTATTTTCTTTGAGGACCAGCACCGGCGTATCAAGCCTTACGGTATTCTGGCAAGCCGTACGATCGGCAGCATCTACGGCGAAGGCGGAGGCGGCAACTCGGGTCTGGAGAAACGCTTCGACAAAGAGTTGAGCGGCATAGACGGTATGAGCAGCATCCAGCGTATCGGTGGACGCAACGAGTCCGTGACGATCGAAGAGGCTAAAGACGGCATGGACGTAGTGAGCACCATCGACGCCAACCTGCAAGACATCGTGGAGAACGCATTGCTGGCGAAGACGGCAGAACGAAACGCCAAATGGGGATGCTGCATTCTGATGGAGACTCAGACCGGCTACATCCGCGCCATCGCCAACCTCGACCGCGATCAGGAAGGACAGTACTACGAGGCACAGAACCATGCCGTTCAACGCGTTGAACCGGGTTCGACATTCAAGACAATAGCTCTGGTAGCGGCATTAGACGACGGAAAGATCAAGATCGGCGACACCGTGAGCGTCAGCCGGCATCCGTGGCAGTATTTCACCGTCAAGCATACCGACGCGCACCCGATGGACACGCTGCTGACAGTACAGTCGGCATTGGCTGTCTCCAGCAATATTGCGCTGGCGAAACTCATCACACGCAGTTATGAAGGATCAGCGAAGAAATTCGTCCGCCGAATAGAAAAAATGGGACTGACAGACAGCGTCTATTGCGAGATCCCGGGCGCAGACAAGGTGCGGATCGATGTACCGAGAGACACCGTGACCCTCAGCAAGATGAGTTACGGCTACTCGGTGGAGATGAGCCCGATGCAGATTCTGATGTTCTACAACGCCATCGCCAACAACGGCCGTATGATGCGCCCGATGTTAGTGACCGCCATCCAGCAGAACGGCGAGGTGGAAAAGCTTTTCAAGCCGGAGGTGGTCAAATCGTCCATCTGCAGCAAGAAGACCATAGAAGATATCAAAGGTGCGCTGCATGACGTCGTCTGGGACGACCATCTGGGCACCGCGGCAGCCAAGCCATGGAGCCGCAAGGCGCAGTCGAGACTGGTGTCCATCGCCGGCAAGACAGGCACGGCGCAGCTGATCATACCCGGACACGGATATTCAGGCAGACACCACCGAATGACGTTTGTGGGCTATTTCCCGGAAGAGAACCCGCAATACACCTGCATCTGCATGATCGAGGACCCGCAATATCCGTATGATGCAGGAATGGACTGCGGCAGCACAGTGAGGGTCATTGCAGAGAAAACGATGGCGTACACGGGATGCTACGTCTATAAAGAAGGAGAAAGAGTTCTGGAAAAACGGTAAGAACCCCACCCTGACCCTCCCCTCATGGGGAGGGGAAATAGGAGGTGTGGACTATTCAAATACTAATTTAACGCCCTCCCTTGAGGGGAGGGATGGGGAGAGGTTTTATGTTATTAAGCGAATTATTGAAGGCGATCAAGCCGATCGAGGTGATCGGTTCGACGGACAAGGAGATCAACGGTCTGCATTTCGACAGCCGGAAGGTGGGCGAAGGCGATATGTTTGTTGCGCAGGTGGGCACAGCAGTAGATGGACACACATTCATTGATGGTTGTGTCGCCAAAGGCGCAAGTGCCATTGTCCTTAGCAATCGGGAATATTTAAACCCCACCCCGGCCCTCCCCTCAAGGGAGGGAGACAAGGGCACTACCTTTATCCTCGTCGAGAACACGGACAAGGCGTTGGGACTGTTAGCAAGCAAGTGGTTCGGCGAGCCGAGCAAAAAGCTGACGCTTGTAGGCGTGACCGGCACGAACGGCAAGACCACCATCGCCACCTTATTATATAAACTCGTGCGCGCGCTGGGCCACAAGGCGGGACTCCTGTCCACCGTAGTCAATTATATCGAAGACGAAGCCGTTCCTGCGACGCACACCACGCCTGATGCAATAGAACTGAACGGTCTGCTGCGGCGGATGGTGGACGCAGGATGCGAGTACGCATTCATGGAGGTCTCATCGCACGCCATCGCCCAGGAACGCATCGCCGGACTGGATTTCAACGGGGCGTTGTTCACTAACCTGACGAGGGACCATATCGACTACCACAAGACCTTCGACAACTACCGCGACACGAAGAAACGGCTGTTCGATGGGCTGAAGAAAAGCGCTTTCGCCGTAACCAACAAAGACGACAAGAACGGCCTCGTCATGACACAGAACTGCAAGGCCGCCGTACATACCTACTCCACCCGTTCGCTCGCGGATTACAAGGCGCAGATTTTAGAGGAAGGGTTCGAAGGTATGATGCTGAATATCAACGGCAAAGAGGTCTTTGTTCCGTTGGTGGGAAGATTCAATGTCAGCAACCTGCTCTGTATCTACGGAGCAGCGCTGTGCCTCGGTTTCGACGAACTGGACGTACTACGGGTTTTGAGCACATTGAAACCTGTGAACGGGCGGTTTGAGACCATCCGCAGTCCCAAAGGATGGACCGCCATCGTCGATTACGCACACACGCCGGACGCGGTGGATAACGTGATAAGTACCATTCGAGAGATAATTAACAACCCCACCCCGTCCCTCCCCACAAGGGAGGGAGAAAGACATCCTAAATTGATCACCGTGGTAGGTTGCGGGGGAAATCGGGACAAGGGCAAACGCCCAATGATGGCCAAGATAGCGAAAGCCGGAAGCGAACAGTTGATCCTGACCTCCGACAACCCGCGCGATGAGGAGCCGGCAGACATACTGAACGACATGAAAGCCGGACTGACGGAAGACGAACTGCGCAGCACCTTGGTCATCGAGGACCGCGCAGCGGCGATACAGACCGCTTGCACGCTGGCGCAAAGCGGAGACGTCATCCTCGTTGCCGGAAAGGGACATGAGGACTACCAGATCATCAAAGGTGTCAAGCACCATTTTGACGACCACGAACAAGTGCGGAAGTATTTGTAATTGAGAATTGAGAATTGAGAATTGAGAATTGAAATTTGAAAGTTTATGTTATATTCCTTATTTGACTATTTGACAGGGGCGTACGGTCATTTGGCAGGTGCGCGGCTGTTGACCTACATCTCATTCCGAGCCATCACGGCAGGGATCTTGGGGCTGCTGATCAGTATCTGGTTCGGCAACTGGTTTATCAACTACATGAAGCGTCATAACATCTCCGAGACGCAGCGGGACGAGAAGACAGACCCCTTCAACGTGGGCAAAAAAGGCGTGCCCACGATGGGCGGACTGATTGTCATTGCGGCTATCCTCGTGCCGTGTCTGCTGCTGGGCAAACTGACGAATGTATATATGATTCTGATGCTCGTGACTACGCTGCTGATGGGTGCGCTGGGATTCGCCGACGACTACATCAAGACCTTCCGAAAGAACAAAGACGGCCTGAACGGATGGGTGAAGATCGGCGGCCAAGTGACGCTGGGTCTGATCGTCGGACTGACGCTGCGTTTCTGTCCCGCTGTGAGCATGAACGAGGTGGTCACCAGCCGGATTGAGAACAACGTAGTGGTGGTCGAGAAGACGCCGGAGATCAAGTCCACGCAGACCACAATCCCGTTTGTCAAACATCATAACTTCAACTACGCCGACCTGTTTTCATGGACCGGCGAGAACAACAAATACCGTTTCGGATGGATCTTCTTTGTGCTGCTGACGGTGTTTGTCGTGGCGGCGGTAAGTAACGGTGCAAACCTGAACGACGGAATGGACGGCATGTGTGCCGGAAACTCAGCCATCATAGGTATTGCCCTGCTGATTCTGGCTTATACATCCGGCAGTGTCGTCTGGGCGGAGTATTTCGACGTGATGTACATACCCGGCTCCGAAGAACTGGTGGTCTTCATGGCTTCGTTCGTCGGCGCGCTGGTTGGCTATCTCTGGTTTAACGGGTTCCCGGCACAGGTCTTTCTGGGCGACACAGGAAGCCTCACCGTGGGAGGTATCATCGGCGTCTGCGCCATGGTCATTCATAAGGAACTGATGGTGCCTGTCCTGTGCGGCATTTTCCTGATGGAGAGCGTCAGCGTGATTCTCCAGACGCAGGTGTACAAGTTCTATAAGAAACGCGGAAAGCATGTCCGTATCTGGAAACGGACGCCATTCCATGACCACTTCCGTACTTCTGTAGAACAGGTCCTGAAGAACGATCCTACATGCTCCATCGTCTTCAAGGGCAGCAAGAACCTCCACCATGAGACCAAGATCGTTTTGCGGTTCTGTATCGTGACACTCATCTTGGCGGCAATCACTATATTGACGTTGAAAATCAGATAATTATGGCAAAACGAATCGTTGTTTTAGGAGCCGGCGAGAGCGGTAGCGGGGCTGCTATTCTTGCCAAGGAGAAAGGATTTGATGTGTTTGTATCCGACTGCGGCACGATCAGCGAACCGTACCGCGCGCTGCTCGACCAGAACGGCGTCCAATGGGAGGACGGTAAGCATAGCGAGGAGTTGATTCTCAATGCCGACGAAGTGGTCAAATCGCCGGGTATACCATTGACGGCACCGCTGATTCAAAAACTGCAAGCACAAGGCACACCCATTATCTCCGAGATCGAGTTTGCCGCACGGTACACCCATGCGAAGATGATATGTATCACCGGTTCCAATGGAAAAACCACCACCACTTCGTTGATTTTCTATATCTTGAAGCAGGCGGGCTTGGACGTAGGTCTTGCTGGCAACATCGGCAATTCGCTGGCGCTGCAAGTGGCGCATGAGGACCATGAATATTATGTCATTGAACTCAGCTCGTTCCAACTGGACAACATGTATGATTTCAAGGCAGACATCGCCATCCTGCTCAATATCACACCGGACCACCTCGACCGATATGATTATAAGTTCCAGAATTACGTGGACGCCAAGTTCCGCATCACGCGCAACCAGACCAAAGAGGACAGTTTCATCTACTGGGCGGAGGACCCTGTTATTGACCGTGAGATGAAGAAGATACAGTTAGGCGCGACCCTCTACCCCTATGGTTTCACCCAACCGAACCCGCTGCCGGTAGGGGAAGACGAACTGGCGTTGAAGGGACGGCATAATGTCCTCAACTCCATGGCTGCCACTATTGCGGCAAACGTGGTGGGTATCAAAAAAGAGGTCATCCGCGAAAGCCTCATGACCTTCCAAGGCGTGGAGCACCGCCTGCAATATGTGGCTACCGTCCGGGGCGTGCGATATATCAACGACTCCAAGGCGACAAACGTCAACTCTTGCTGGTATGCCCTTGAGTCCATGACCACGCCTACTGTACTCATCCTCGGCGGCAAAGACAAAGGAAACGATTACTCCGAGATTGACGAACTGGTGAAGCAGAAATGCCACACCCTCATCTTCATGGGCCTGCATAACGAGAAACTGCACGAACATTTTGAAAAATTCAAAATTCAAAATTCAAAATTCAAAATTATTGATACCAACAACTTGCACGATGCGGTACAAGCGGCATACCATGCGGCAAGAGAGGGCGACACCGTCCTGCTGAGCCCTTGCTGCGCTTCTTTCGACCTCTTCAAGTCCTATGAAGACCGCGGAGAACAATTCATGGCGGCGGTAAGAGAGTTATGAGAAAATTTGATTTAAGCACCATTGATCGCACCTTTTGGGTGATTTTCCTACTCCTGATCGGTGTCGCTGTCATCGCCCTTTTCTCGGCGTCTTCTACCCTCGTGTACATGCATCATTCCGCCCTCGGACCGATCGGGCAACAGATGCTTTTCATCGTGATGGGAGTCATCGCAGCGTTTTTTATCCAGTTTATTCCTACTTATTGGGTACGCTTCGGCGGGTATATCCTGCTGGCGGTCAGTACCTTGCTGGTCTATTCCACGATGATCCCCGGAAACCCGCTCGTGGTCACTATCAACGGTGCTGCACGATGGGTGCGGATTGCCGGCATCACCTTCCAACCTTCCGAACTGGCGAAACTGAGTCTCATCATCGTCATCGCCGACCAGCTCGCACGCATACACACCGAGGAGGACAAACGGAAGTATTTCTATCGCACACTCGTCATCGCGGCGGTGGTGATGCTGCCCGTCATGGCGTCGAACCTCTCTACTGCGGTGCTCATCGGGCTCATCATCTTCTGCCTCTGGATTCTCGCACGTATTCCTTGGAGATATACCATGTCGGTCGTCGGCATCGCTTTTCTGGTGCTCGCACTCGGGTACGCGATCGTGGAGTTCGCTTTTGTCAGACCCGGCAGACAGATGCACGGACCCTTCAAAAGAGCTACTGTTTGGGTCAGCCGTATTGACCATCATTTTGATCAGGACGACGGCTCCAAGTATGTGCTTACCGATGATAACATACAGGAGGTCTATGCCTCTGTCGCTGTCGCGCGGGGAGGCATATCGCCGCTCGGCGTGCTGCCCGGTAACAGCAAAGAGAGAGACTATCTCCCGCTGGCGTTCGCGGATTATATCTTCGCTATCATTGTGGAGGAGTCAGGGTTTGTCGGAGCTTTCGCGCTGATCTTCCTGTATATGGCGATCCTCTTCCGGGCGTGTAATATATCCAGCCGCTATTCGGATATGCCGGCTATGCTGATGACCATGGGACTCGCGCTGATGATTACATGCCAGGCGCTCATCTCCATGCTCGTCGCTGTCGGACTCGGACCCGTCACAGGACAACCGCTGCCGCTCATCTCCAGAGGAGGTACGTCCGTTCTCATCACGTCCGTCTATTTCGGCATCATGATGGGCGTCAGCCGCGAACAGGCCGAACTGCGCGAACGGGTCAACGAGACCAAGGTGGAAAGCGCCGAAGAAGCACCTATTGTAAATTTGGAATAAAGGCCCCACCCAGCCTCCCCATGGAGGGGAGGAGAAACTAATGAACAAGTTATGTGTGATATAGAAAATACTATTTTAAGTATAAAAAATCATTTACAAAATGCAAACTAATAATACATCTTCCCCCCTCCATGGGGGGATAAGAGGGGGGCGCTACCTCATTTCCGGTGGCGGGACCGGTGGACATATCTTCCCCGCAATCAGTATTGCCAATGCCTTGAAGGAATTGGATCCTAATGCCGAGATCTTGTTTGTCGGTGCGCTCGGACGTATGGAGATGGAGCGAGTGCCGCAAGCAGGGTACCGGATTGTCGGACTACCCGTCAGGGGATTCAACCGCGCACAGCCGTGGAAGAACTTCTCGGTACTCGTCGATCTGGCTAAATCGATTCGCCAAGTGAAAAAGATCATACGCGATTTCCGACCTGACGTGGGCGTCGGTGTCGGAGGGTACGCTTCCGGTGCTGCCATGTGGGCGGCGGCGAACATGGGAATACCTATCCTCCTACAGGAGCAGAACGGATTCGCCGGAGTAACCAATAAGATTCTCAAAAACAAAGCCTCTAAGATCTGCGTCGCCTACGAAGGGATGGAACGCTTCTTCCCTGCCGATAAACTCATCCTTACCGGCAACCCCGTCCGCCAATCCCTCCTAAACGGCGTAGCCAATAAACCTCAAACCGGCGAAGCCAATAAACATCTTTTGATCATCGGCGGTTCACTCGGCGCACGGACCATCAACGAAGCCGTTGCGGCAGGGATTCCGGCTCTTCAGAAAGCGGGAGTACATGTCGTTTGGCAAACAGGCAAGACTTATTTCGAGAAATGCAAGGCGGCATGGGAGGCCGCAGGCAAACCGGCGAACATTGAGGTTCACGATTTCCTCTCCGACATGCCGGACCAATATGCGAATGCCGATCTCGTCATCTCACGTGCAGGCGCCTCCTCTATCTCCGAACTATGTCTGCTGGGCAAACCCGCTATCCTAGTGCCGTCACCGAACGTGGCAGAGGATCACCAGACACATAACGCCATGGCGCTGGTCAACAAAAAGGCAGCGGTCCTCGTCAAGGACTGCGAAGCGGCGGAGAAACTGATTCCTGCCGCGCTCGAACTCATACACGATGACCAGCGGCTCGAAGCCCTGCATACCAATATCCTCAGACTCGCGCAACCCGACTCCGCCAAACGGATTGCTGAGGAGGTGATAGCACTTGCTAAAACACACTTGTAAAGCATTTGTAAAGCAAAAAAATTGTGTTTTTTCTTAGCTTTGCACGATTAATTTTTCAATTTTTCTTGCATATTTGAGAAAAAAGCAGTACCTTTGCACCCGATTTTGAAAAATAGGCCTTGGTAAAGGCAAGGGTTGAACCCGAGAATATTCCATAAGAGAAGGGTTTGACCATGACTAAAAAAATCTATATTTTAGGTTTGGCATGGATACTTCTTGCCAAGCCTTTTTCTTTTGCCTTTGCGCAAGAGACCACTGCCGCTGACAGCGTCCCGCTGACGCTTCCGGCTATTTATCAGCTGGCGGACGAGAAGAGCCACTTCATCCGTATATCCGAGCAGTCACTCCGAGCTGCACAAGAGGGTGTACGGCAAGCGAAAAACGGTCTTCTCCCCAGTGTCTCGATTGATCTGAGCGGTTCGTATATCGGCGATGCCTACCTCATGAGCCGCGGGTTCAGCACTTCCGGCACTACTGAAGTGATACTGCCGGGATTAGGTCCGCAGACCATAGAGAACGGCAGGCAACCCTCTCCTCATTGGGGTAATTCGCTCTCGGTGCAGGCTACCCAAGTGATCTATTCCGGTGGCGCATTGACAGCCGGAATAAAGATAGCGGAAGCGGGAGAACGGATTGCCGAACTGGACGTACGAAAAAGCCGCCAGGAAGTGCGTTTTCTCCTTACCGGTATCTATCTGGATCAGGTGCGGCTGATGAACCAACTGGAAGTGATTGATGTGCATATTGCGCTGACGGAAGAAGTACTGGCACAGATGCGCGCGAAAGAACGTGCAGGTGTGGTTCTGCATAATGATCTCACGCGCTACGAACTGCAACTCAAGCAACTCGAACTGATGCGCATCCAGCTTCAGGACGCTCTCTCGATCATCTCGTTTCGCATGCAGACAACCCTCCGGCAACCGGAAGACCGGGTGATCATACCCGACACTGCCGCCGTCTCGCAAGAATACGCACGGCTGGAGAATGCTCTCTCGGAAGCGGCATGGCAGGCCTCTGCGGCAGACCACAACCTCTCGCTGCAGCAAGCACAAGCCGCCACCGACGTCTCCGAGCAGAAAGTCAAACTCACACGCGCGGCATCGATTCCGACCATCGCTGCTGTTATCAAGAATGACCTGTTCGGACCGTACCTCAATGACCTGATTCCTGTAGATGCAAATGTCAATGCCTGGTTCGTAGGTATCGGCATCCATTATGACCTGGGGTCGGCGTGGAAGAACCATCGCGCTATCAAACAATCAAAAGCGGAGAACATGCGTTCCCAGGAAGAACTGGAACTGGCGCGCGGGAATGTCAAAAACCAGGTCCATGCCGCCTATGTCAATTTCCTTACTTCGTTCACGGAAGTTGAAACCCAACTCAAGCAGGTCGAACTCGCAGACGAGAACTACGACACCGTCGAGAAGCGGTACAACCATGAACTGGCATTGCTCACCGACTTGCTAGACGCTTCCTCGATGAAACTGCAGGCGAACATAGCACTCGTCAACGCCCGCGTGAACCTGCTGTATAATTATTATCAACTCAAATACACCACCCATTCTTTATAATTATGGAAAAGACTAAAATCGCAACCTACATCTACAATTCGATCATTATTCTGCTTCTTCTGGCAGGCATCACGTACGTAGTGATGCAGTTCACCCATTTCGGACATATCGAATACACCGACAACGCGCGTGTCTGCCAATATATTGCGCCGCAGAACACACGCGTGCAAGGATTCATCAAGGAGATCCGTTTCCAATCCTACCAGCATGTGGAGGAAGGAGACACGCTCATTGTCATCGAGGACAGCGAGTACCGCTTGCGTCTGGCACAAGCCAAAAGCGACTTGGCACGCGCGGAACAACAGCAGAAAGCGACGGGTTCCTCTATCTCCACTACCAAATCCAGCATGACGGTGACAGAGGCTTCTATCGAAGAAGCCAAGGTGAACATGGAGAATCTGGCACGCGAGGACAAACGATATGAGGCTCTGCTGCGCGAGAAAGCGGTTACACAGCAGCAGTACGACCAGATTCACACTTCCTATCTCTCCGCCAAGGCGCGCTATGAGCAGGTCAAGCAGACCCGCGCTATGCAAAGCAATGTGGTACAGGAACAGGGTTATCACCTCTCCGCATCGGAAGCCGCATTGCAGCAAGCGCAAGCCGCTGTCGAACTGGCGGAGCTGAACCTCTCCTACTGCTATATCACCGCCTCGCGGTCCGGTATCGTAGGAAGCCGGGACATCAACCTCGGGCAACTCGTCAACCCGGGGCAGACACTGGTCTCTATTGTGGATGAAAACGACATCTGGGTGGAGGCGAACTACCGCGAGACCCAACTGCCCAATATCCACGAAGGAGCGGAAGTAGTGATCCGGGTGGATGCCGTGCCCGACCATGTTTTCAAAGGCCGTGTAGAGCGGATGGCGGACGCTACCGGCAGTGCCTTCTCGCTCGTGCCGATTGATAACGCTACCGGCAACTTCGTCAAGGTAGAGCAACGCCTCACGGTGCGTATCTCGCTCGCGGAGAACAGCCCGGAGGAACTCCGTTTGCTCAAAGCCGGCTATTCCGTCGAAACCGAAGTCAAATACTAAATGACCAAATGGTAAATGACCCAATGGTAAATGCTATGCCTTTTTCAATGCCTATGTTCCGTGACTGGGTGCCTCGCCGCATCCAGCCGTGGATATATATCCTCCAGGTCTTCTGCATCCAGTTCTCCGGCGGCGTTTATCTCGGCGCATTGGAGGCGGTGCGAGGCACGACGGCACTCATGCTGGAGGACCTCCTCATGCTCCTCTATGCCGGACTGGCAGGCATGGCGGTTTATTTCCCGTTGCTGTTCCGGATGAAGTTCCGCTTCACGAACCAGCAACTCCTCTGCGGAGCCGCAGCTGTGATCGGCGTCTGCAACCTCATCACCATGTCCTCCACCAACATGGCGATCCTCCTTCCGGTGTGTTTTATTGCCGGTATGGCAAAGATACAGGGTACGTTCGAGTGCATGAGTAATATCCAGTTATGGATGACGCCTACCCGCGATTTCGGGATCTTCTTCCCTATCCTGCATATCGTGCTCCTCACCGCCATCACAGGCAGTGCATGGCTGGGTGCGGTCTTTGCTTTCCATTTCACATGGCAGATGATGCATGTCTTCACGATCGGTACCATGTGTCTGGTCATCCTTATCCAACTCACGCTCTGCCGGCCTTTTTGCCCTATGCCCCAACGAATGCCCTTGCGCGGAATAGACATCTGGACCGGGCTCTTGATCAGTCTGCTCATGCTCTTGGTCACGTATTTTCTGGTCTATGGCGACTACCTCATGTGGCTGCGAACCCCGCGGTTGAGATGGGTTCTGGCGATAAGTCTGATCCTGCTCGCGTTCATCATGTATCGTCTTAAAACGGTTGAACGGCCCTATATCTCGCTGGAGGTCTTCAGATACAAGAATGTCCTGCCTATCCTGCTCGTCACGGTCATTGCAGAGATCATGTTAGGCGCGGAACACACGCTGGAGGAGATCTACTGGGCGGAAGTGATCCGGCTGGAGGAGCATACCAAATGTACGCTCTGCCTCTGGGCGCTGCCGGGTGTCTATGTCGGAGTACTCATCACGCTCTTCTGGCTGGGACGTAAGAAATGGAAGGTCTGGAAACTCTTTGCCATCGGGTTCGGGTGCATCTTCGGGTATGCCGTATGGATGTATTTCAACATGGATGTCAATGTGCCGCTTTCGCAATACCGGGTGGCACTTGTCTTGAGAGGCTGCGCTTATGCCATTCTGGCATCGTCGCTCATGTGGTCGCTCCATGAATCCGTCCATGATCTGGAGCATTTCTTCATGGCGCTTTTTGTTTTCAATATCATCCACATGTACCTTGCCGGAGGAGCAGGGTACGGTCTCTACACCACTCTTTTCAAGCATCTCCTGGCGGACAACATGTCCCGCTATGGCGCCTATATGACCCTCACCTCTTTGAGCCCGCAGGGCGGTCTTTCTACTTTGAGCGCAAGCGGTCTATCTACTTTGAGCCTCCAATCCATCGCTATCTCGCTCAAGCAGATCTTCGGTCAACTGGTATGGGCTTCCGGTTTTATGACGCTGGCGTTCCTGCTGCTCGATATTCCGCGCGTCCGCACCGGCATAGAGAAAGTGCCCTATTGGCCTGTCTATGGTATCAAGATGCTCAGCCGCTACCGTAGGCTCAATCCCGCGACCTCTCCGCGACCATTGCGAAGGTTTTAGATAGGTAAAAACGTCCTCTTGGGCGTTTTTTTTGTGCTTTTTCTCTAATTTTGAATTTTTAATTTTTAATTTTGAATTATTTGTTGTATCTTTGCACCCTGTTAATTTACGGATGATTATGACGACGAGCATCCTCTTCATTTGTCATGGCAATATCTGCCGGTCGCCGATGGCGGAGTTTGTCTTCAAATATCTCTGCCGGCAAGCAGGGGGCGAAGATCATTTCCTCGTTGACTCTATGGCGGTCTCTACCGAAGAAATCGGCAATGACATCTATCCGCCTGCGAAAGAGACGCTCCGCCGCCATGGCATCCCTTTTGAGCACCATCATGCCCGGCAGATCGGTCGCGAGGATCTCGACCGATACGACCTCATCGTCTGTGCAGACCGGTCTAACATACGCGCCATTGAGCGTATGTTCGGCCCCTCATCCAAACTGTCCCTCATGATGCACTGGGCTGGCGAAGAACGCGACGTATCAGACCCTTGGTACACACGTGATTTCGAAGCCGCCTATCGGGATATCTATACCGCATGCGAAGCAATATTGAAAAAACTCCTCTAATCTTTTACATATGAACGAACTCAAGCAAGGTACGGAAATCGGTGACTATGTGGTTCTCTATTCGATGACCAACAAGGAATATACGCAGACCTACTGCGTCGCGGACAAGAATAACTTCCAGTTCTTTATGAAGGTCTATGACATGAGACATACGCCTGATTTCCTTTGCAACGGGAAAGACCCGCAGGAGCTCTGGGCATATAGCCGCCTCGGGCTGTGCGACTACCTGCCGCGCCTGCAGCAGTCCGGCAGAACGACGGTCAACAGGACGGAGATAGTTTATCTGGTCACCAAATACTTCCGGGGCAAACTGCTCTCGCAGTATATCGAGGAAAACGGACCTATGACGCAAGGCGAAGCGCAGTCCGTCGCACTCTCGCTGGTCAAAGCAGTCAAACACCTCAACCACCGCGGTGTATGCCACCTCGACATCACGCCCCAGAACATCCTTCTGGAATCAAACAGCGACGGCTCCTTCACGCCCAAACTGATTGATCTGGAATATGCCTGCGAGTGGCCGCAAAACGGAGAAATGACGCACAAAGTGCAGCGGTTCGAGAAAATCAATCCGTATTATTCGCATACCGAACTGCTGGCGAAACAGAAAGTGAGCGACTCCGACGATCTCTTCTCCATCGGCGCTATTCTATATACGATGCTCACCGGCAAACGCCCTTGGGCGGACTGTCCCATAACCTCAGACATGCCCGCCGCTGCACGGCATCTCAATATGGTCAACTGGCGCAAGGACCACCCCCTGGAATCACTTCTCGAACCCCTTGATTCCGTCCATCCGCCGCTCGCAAGGGCGATGGAACTCACCATGAACGGCTATGTCAAAGCGGAGGAACTGGAGGACCTACTGCAAGTTACCATGGGCGAGGAAGGACAGGACTCACACGTCGGCTTGGGACAGAAGGCACTCCATCCGCCCTTATGATCGGATTTGCCGCCATAGCCGGATTGGACGAAGTGAAACAGAGCATCGCCCAGCATATCATCTGGCCGTTGAAACACCCCGAGAAAGCACAGGAATACCGACTTACCTTGCCTAACGGCATACTCCTCTACGGACCTCCCGGATGCGGGAAAAGTTATTTCGCGTCCAAACTGGCGGAAGAACTCAAATGGAAGATGGAGTTTGTCAGCACCTCCTCCCTCGGCAGCAAGTACATACATGAGACACAAGGAAAAATAAAGGACATGTTTGACAAAGCCGCCAAAGCCGGCCACTGCGTACTATGCATTGACGAGATCGACGGAATCCTCAGCGTCCGCTCTTCCGATCCGGGAGAGCAGAGCCATAACGATGAGGTGAATGAGTTCCTTGTACAGCTGAACGAATGTCATAAACGCGGAATCTTGGTGGTCGGTACCACCAACCGCAAGGACATCATGGACCCCGCTGTACTGCGCGCAGGACGGTTTGATTTCCAATTCGAGATCACGGCGCCGAACACGGAGATGCGCAAACGCTTGTTCGAGATGTATCTGAGCCATAGGCCCTTGGCGGAAGACTTGGACATTGCCGAACTGGCGGATATAACGGAGGGCTACGCCTCGGTGGATGTGCCCTTCGTGGTCAACGAAGCAGCACTGGTGGCTGCCATTGCGGACCTACCCGTCTCACAAGATCACCTGAGGAACGTCATCCGGAACCATCCCTCCTCCCTCGCCGTCATCCGCCCCAATCCTATCGGATTCAGATAAACAGATATCCCGTATGAGCAAAAACCGCAACATAGTAGTCTTTTGGATTGACGAAGCACCGCGCGAAGATTTCTTAACCCGTCTCCGGGACGCCGGGATACAGGCATTCACGGCAGACAACTACGTGGATGGGGTCCAGTGGCTTTCCAATCCCAAGAACATAGAGATATGCGATGCCGTCATCCTGGATGTGAACTGCAAGATCCGCCATTCCGACGAACATGAATCCACCGACTCTTTCCGCGATTATGCCTATCGCGTCTTGAGCCGTTGCGAAGAAGAAAGCAAGCATATCCCTTGGTTCGTCTTCACCACCGGAAGCGGCTATGACGAGTCTTTGCTGAACGCCATCCCGCAACGCGAATGGACACGCCGCCGGTTCTATCGCAAAGACACCGACCAGCAGCAACTGATCAACGACATCCGCGAACTGACCAAGCACTCCGGCAATGTGGCATTGAGGGACAGGTACGACGGCATCTTCGAACTCTTTGAGGACGAAGGAAACACCGCACGTCTCTATGATATCATCAAGAAGATGGAAGACCCGCAGAACACAACCGACACAACGGTCTTTAACGCCATGCGCAAACTCATGGCGTTTGCCGTTTCATACGGGCGCGGGCATGGACTCTTCTCCGAGGATGTGGATTCTATCCGTGCGGCAGAGAAACGCCTGGCGGACATCTACGAACTGGCGCCGCAGATTGTCCCTTCGTATATCCTCACCAATTTCCGCTCTTTGTCCGACACGGTCAATAATGGCAGTCATAGCCGGTTAGAGGAAGAAGAAGCCGGCTCTTTGGCGGTGGATGCGGACGTCCTCTCCGGCAAGGCGCCGTACCTGGCACGAACGGCTTTTTACCAACTGATGACTATCCTGAACTGGTTGCGGAGACTGCCGGTTGATCCTTCTAAGATTGATACCTTGCGCGAGCGGATTGATGCCATGCTCGATAACCCGGTGGAGATGTACGAAGGATGTGAGTGTTATCTGCAGTTTGATAACGGCGTCTGGCACTACGGCCGTTGCGCCGTCCGTCCACGTCCCGGTCATACCGTCACCGGACAAACCCTCATCCGCCTCAAAAACGTCCAACCCAACAAAAACTACCTCACCAAAAA